>BNJU01002640.1_pt1 | contig 121755 bp, 167 predicted proteins | sample 8539281 | NCBI WGS metagenome assembly BNJU01 (sample SAMD00202456, study PRJDB9452) | human saliva metagenome | isolation source: human saliva | place: Japan | reverse complement strand
TCAGTTACGTATTGTCAATCAATCATTCAGTACTAAGGGCGAATAAAATACGCCCTTATTTGTCACCAATGCTTTTGCAGTTTTAAATCCTTATCTAATAAACGGAGTTAGCAACAAATACCGTCTTTAAAGGATATTCGTATATTCCGCTTGTGCATAATGTTCACCTTTCCTTCTGCAAAGAAACAATCTGGCTTGGTAATTAGTGAAACCTTATAATGAATTACAAATAAACATTATGTGCAATGTCAAAATCTGTTACCCTGATTGCTTCTCACAAAATGTCGCAACATGATTTTTATCAAGATGGAACAGATATAAGCTTTTTTTCCCGCGACGACTGATCTTATCTATACCAGTGGTTCTGGCTTTAGATTCAACAGCACTAATAGGTTCATTGCTATCAAGGGATCTATCTTGATCGATACAAAAACCTGACTTTGCTGAAACCCAGATAAATAAAGGCACCAATATCATATGGAATCGCCTTGCATCAATGAACGAGGATCCATATGAAGGATTTTGAAAACAATAGGTTACTGTAGCCAGCATTATCTTCAACTGTTGCACTTATAGTTCACTGCTCCCCAGCTAGCAGCAATCACAAAGACGCTAACACAATCGGTGCTTTAAAACAGAATGTTTTCTAAACTGGCACTTTGGTGAAGGTGTTTATAGTGCATGTAAGAACAAAGTAACAATCGTAAAAATAACGAAGAAAGCTTACTAGCAATACCCCTTATAGAGTAATGGGATGTTAAATTGTAATAGAAACCCACTTAAATAAACAACAAAGGCAAAATAATTAAAAGACTGAAGAATCAGCATTTGCTGTCCAACACGTCCAATAAAACAAGTAATACACAATGCTGTTAAATATAAATGACGTAATCCCAACAAAGCCAAACAAGGTTAATACTAATAAAATTAACACCTTTCTAGTGGTTTGATTCACTATACATTTAATAATGCGTTGACAATTAATGGTACATGACAAGTAAATATAAGATATGGCTAACATCAAACTGGAAGTGTGACCAAAATTGTTCACCTAAACTTGGCAACATTAATACTAAGACTCATCGAGTTCGTTGGCATGACATCATTTGAAAATCTGTATCAATAAGGGCTACATCTACCTAAAGGAATCGTCAGCATAAGACGGCATGAGATCCATGAGAGAATAACATTGTTCCCTTTGTGCAATAGGCTTAAATGAATTCGCGTTGATTGATTAGGTCGCATGACCCGAATAAAAGAGTACAATCGAACCTAGGAGCTGGATTTTATTAAACTATACATAAACCATGGGGTTATTCATTGTAATTAAGGGAAATATAGATTATAGAATTTGCCAAAAACGAGAAGTTGGCAAATCCAGTAGAATCCTCTAATAAAGAATCTTCATCATCAGAAGCAATAATAATGACCGAAAAATCAGTGTGTGGAAATAAAGATACTGAAATTCCAACTCGCTAAATTCAGATCCTAATAAAAGAAAAAATCATCAAATTGAATACAAGAACCTAAAAACTGGTTTTATGATTAGAAAATAAACCTGTTAAATTGTAGTATTCATTTTATTTAAAGTAATCAATCAAGGTTTATACTAAATAAAGAATACTCAACGATGAATGTACTCAGACTAATTTAAACCCAAAATAAAAAATAGCCAAACACCCTAGTCACGAAAGCTTACTCAATAAAGCTTAATATCCATGGTATTGAAATCGCCCAATGGGATTTCTTATTATTTGATATTCTTACGAGCAAGAGCTCCACTAACCACTCTGATTGTCATGACTGTAAAAAATAAAGCACCAACTTAAAACCACCCTCTACACCACGAATCGCAGATGCACCACGAATCGTAAGAGATGCTAAAAGCAGTTGTTGCCAAGTAAGAAGGTGACTGAATAATTAAATTAATAAAATCAAAGGATATTGTGATATACATAAAGGTGATTAAGGTAGAAATAGCACTAGTAAAGAACTGAGTGATGAACGACCAAGCCTACCCTAAGCATAAGTACATAAAAGCACACATCATAAATTACTATTAAACCGAACAACTGGCAAAAGTCATACTAGAAACATTTTGGGTAAATAAGGCTAATGTTATTAAGAAAGTTTTACTGAATAATTCTGATATCACCAGGTAATCCAGCATTAATCAACACGTAGTATAATACATTGAGTTAGCGCAGTTTTGAATATTAAATAAATAAAACGCAACATCATAGGCAGCAACAATAATGCAGTAGCTCATATTCGAAAATAATAATAAAATGGAAGGTAAAGTGTCCAAACTGTAAATAACTGCCACACATCGCCCCTGTTTGATAGGTTTTGGGCTGATTCATACAAATAAACCAATCAAGACAGAACAACAAAAGAGTTTATATGCCCTCCACTTTAATTTCTTGGCTTGTCGACGACTCTTCTGAATAAAGCAATAAATACCTAACATCACTGTGTAAACTATTGCAAGCAATGTTTGTAAGCCATAAATTCATTAAATCAGAAAAATAATTAAATTAGCTGCACATTGTGTGACTACTCCACTGCTAAAAATCGCATGGTTAATAATAAAAACAGCAAATTTAAATAATTTGCTACAAGAAAGATTAAAAAGGCTCAAGGATTCATTCATTTTTCCTTTTTATAAAAAGATCCGTATTATCTTAGCATAATAGTAAGTAAATAAATAACTTAAAAAATGTAATGTGATTTCCCTGAGTTGAAGATTAACTAAGCACATCGCATTTGCGGTAGAATTGTCTGAAGACATAGACAACAAATGCAATTACACGTTTCGAGAGTAAGATTTAGACTCGTTTCCATCGTTTTATCAAGATGTTTTAGGGCGTTTATTGTGTACTGGAGTGAAACCCAGGAATATGTTGTTGCATTTTAGGGTTACGGGAAGATGGCGGCAAGAAGGGTAGAGAAATTGAATTAACATACAACTGGGGGCGATAACATGAACATGGGTAACTGCGTATGGACATATTGCTATCGAGTTGATGATATTTGAAGTATTTGTGAAGCAGTTCGCAAGTGGTGGTAAGTGACCCGCAAACCTGGCTCCAGTTAGCAAAAGAACTACATGCCTCGTTGAAGATCCAGATGGCTATAAAATTGAATTTATCGAAAAGAAACAAAATCTGGTTCAGGTACTAATTAAAGTGCGGCTGATTTTTTCGTTCTTTATAACGTGCAGGGTTACTCATGTTATTTATTTCAGGATACAAGTTATGTCCACCCCTAAGAAATTTATCACCACCAATTAAAAATCGTCGCGGCCATTCTGGTCATTGATGCAAAAGTCGCTGGACTTGAGGAAAGAGGCTTAGAAAGCCGTAGCAATCAATTTTATAATGGATGAGAATGGTGTTCTTTACAACCTGATCAAAATGCTATTTTATATTGAACCATTTGAGGAGCGAATAATCCTGAATCACCTCAAACTACCGGACTATTATTCACAACCATTGCGGTGCCGCATCTGAATTAGATGCGATTGCTGACTGTTTCCAAATGAAAATGGGACAAAAAAAAGATGCGTGGAATAAAGGTTCTATCATCGTGGCGCACAGTCGCGGCTTTATTCCGCTCGTGATGGCTGCTGCTGAACGTACGGGCGTAAAACGCAATCCATTCCACCCTTGGGATGTTTGATACAGCAACGCTTGCTGGTTTCCATGTCGGGGCAAATGGGTACTGCCGCCACGCTAAGCGGCAAAAAATTTTCTGACAGCAAACGCGTCACTCTGCGCTAAAAGGATACCAGCTGAATCGTCGCAGAATTGGGTTTTGCCATATAAATCACTTAAGATCCGGGGATTCTGCATATTGCTCAAACAGATGAAATTGGAAAATAGTGAAAAATCAGACTGCACTTAATTTTTAAAATTTTTGAAAAAAACTTCTTGCAATCATTTCTGGTTTACTGTATTTTAAAAAGTAATTCAATTTAGTTATTAAATAAGAGAGTTTCAAATGAACTTATCCTTTTCGTCACCATCATCGCCATTCAACCTAGAATAATCTTCAGGCTGTTGGTAAGCCAAAGATTTCTTCCTGAGCTGATAAGATAAAGATCAAAAAATCTACCCTTGAAGGCAACTTTGAGGTTTTGCTTTATTATTAATTTACAGGAGTTTATTACTGCGACATTTAACCTTAACCCACCTTTGTTAATCTTTTCTTTTTTAATTAGAACTTAACAAGGAACAACAATGGTGTTATCAAACCACAGTTATTTCAATTGTCGCGCACTATGTTAAGTTTAAGGCAAACGTGGTTATCGCACCGGTGATTTTGCCTGACTGCAGGCCAGGGTGACTTAGGTTTAGAAAACTACTGAAGCCTTTACTGATACTTAGGTGGTAAAAGGAAGAAGATGAACTATGCCATGTTAGGTGTTTGTTATTTATGATTCTCAAAATCTGGCATCACTGATTTGTTTGCCTACAAAAATCATTTCACCTGAATGAATAAAACACCAACCAAGCAAAATTTTAGCTTGGCTTAGAAATATTACGCCACTATATTTTACTTATTCGCTATTTCCATCCCAAAACTGCGTATCGGCATAACAGGTTTATCCCGATTGTAGTGCTGCTTTTTACTTTCTAGTTTTAATCACAAAATCGATCGTCGTGCAGTGGCTTGTATTACTTTGCCTAACGTGGCAAACTTATATGATCTTAATACCTGTCGGTTTCAGAAATCTTTATTGAAAGCGTTTTGTTAAAATATCAATCTTTGCTGGTATCACCGGTTTACAAACCAGTGTTGGTGAAGTTTTCGCCATGCTTATCCTGTTATTAGAAGGGATTTTGGTTTACTCAACGTCATATTTGTTACCCATCGCAAACCGCGAGCATGTTGTGACAATGGCAGAACCAACTACAAACTGAAATTGAACAACACATTGCAAAACATTAAACCTATTCAAATTACCGCAGGCGCGGTCACATTGTCGCCACGTTTGCTACTCCAGCTTTCATACAAGTTCAACTTATATTGGTGGTTTAGTCGGTTTAGTGATTTTCGGTGCATTTAGCTTAAACTCAAAGAAAGCAACGATATTTTCCAGCAAGGTTTGGCTGCCACGGCAATGATTGGCTTAGGATGATTGCGGCTTGGTTTTGCTTAATGGGATTAATACCACACAAGGGTGTGAAAGAGTTAGCTGATGCGCTTTCTCAACTGGTGCGATTCAGCAAAGGCGTTATGGTGGCACTTTAATGTTACTCGTTGGGTTATTGATTACCATGGGTATTGGTTCTTCTTTCCTCAACTGTACCACTATCACCTCAATTTAAGTGTAACCACTTTGTCTCTCTTTTGCTTTCTCACCACTTCGCGACAGTCGCTATCAGGTAGTGCAGCGGCATTAGGAGATGCGGGTTCACCGGCTTCGACTCAACACTTGGGCCGACATCCGTTTGAATATAGATGCAAACACGACCACATTTGGGATTCTGTTGTGCCAACCTTTATTCACTACAATACTCCCATTATTAGCGTTCGGTTGATTGCAAAGCCATGACCCTTTAATCGTTATATAATCCCTGCATACATTATGTGATTTTTATGTCTCATTCAATCATTACTCAATACGCTCGAGCAAAAGTACAGCAACTGACCCAAGCCTCCATCAAACGACTCTGATATCAACGAACGAACTGCACCACGCTTATTTACTGAAGATTTTCGAAACCGTCGGCTATCTCAAGAAATCCAACACAGCTTTACTAAGCTTATGGAAAATTCTCATCAAATGAAGAATGCCCATTGTCTATGGCAGAACATCTTTTAGGGCAATGTACCGCCTTGACTTCAGGCCATGAACTCCGCAAGCATAAAAAGCTCCATTCAGCCGAAAAGCCAGCAGGAGTCCAAGTTGCAAGCAGTAAATCACAACATAGCATCTCATCGTCTCCCTCCAAGAGAGAGCGTCTAGATATAGTATTGGCGTTTCCTTGCAGCAACCTCACGGAGAAATACGAAGCAAAGTCAAAGCACGTAGTCGACGGCTACAAACAGACATTCAACGAGACATGCATAAGCAAACAGCCGACACTTTATTTTAACGCGTCGTCAAAACATGCTTTAGGAGGCATGATTGAGACCTTAGAAGAATACCTTGCCTTTAAAGACAGCCCAAGAAAGCGCGGTCATAAGATATTTTTATAGACTGAAAAGCAAAAATCCCCAAATCTTTCGACTGGGATGTTTTTGAATTTGATGGCGGAGGAAGTCGAGATTCGAACCTCACGGACGCGTAAACCGCCGCGTTTTCAAGACCGGTGCCTCTCAACCACTCGACCATTTCCTCCGTGATTTAAGTTAAGAGGTGGAATAATGCGTTTTCTCCACCCAGTCAAGCAAGAAAAATATTATCTCGACTGACTTACTTTTTAAATCACAATGTTTTAAAAATATCACAATACGGAACCTCACTCGCTCCGCTCTTTATGATTGAGATATTAGCTTTTCAGCTTTGAAGCCGCCTCAGAATCAAATAATATGGCTAATTGCATCGCGATGATGCCTGCGGCGCCTTTGGTACCGTTGTGCAATAGTGTGAGACTCCGTCCATTCTGCACACTGGGAATGGTTTAGACTATCACCAGAAGTGCTTAGCTAATGTCATTGCTGCTAAGCGAGAAAGGTACCGCTGAATGGTACCTGCACGACCAGTGAACACACATAAGAGCGAACAAACTCTGCTTTTCTTGTGGTTTCAACTTCTGTCGCCGCAACTTTAGCAACAGGTTCTGATTTTCGCGCGATGCAAGCGTTCTAATCGATTCTTCATCATTCTCTTGTTGAACCGCTTTCACTTTGCCGCTGAGTAATGAAATCTGGGAACGCTGGTTGTGCTTCAACCGATTTCTTCCACGACAATACCCGTTGCTGGCGTGATCACACCTTTTTCGTCTTGCTTCAAGCACTCATCTCACCGATAAGAAATTGCTTTCTTTCTCGCTGCATTCACAGCAGAATAATCGGACGCAAACTTTTACCGCTTGCTAATTCAGGCGAAGCTACACTGCCGCAAATAATGGCATTGGGGGACTTTCACTCATTACGACGACGGCGTTGATTATTCGATGTCACGTAAACGACGTGGAGCATGACGCCGACGTTCTTTGGACGTGGCTTTATCTCAGCATTATCAGCAACATTGTTTTCAACTCACTCTCCATATTGAACAGTCCTCAACAACGGGTACTTCAAACCGCTTCGCACACACATTCTCGTTTGCCATCAGTCGCATTGTCATCACACGAAACACGTTTACGTAAATCACGACGTTGTTGACGACGCCTGCATACCGGTTTCTCTGCTTTTTCTTCTTGACGATTACCGTCAGAAACATGATGGCAAAATTAACCGCACTTTCAGATGTCACTTCATCTGCGTTACGACGATCGGGTGACGATTATTCACACGCTCGCGAGTCGACGCGCATTTTCTTCATCTGTATTTTCGCATTATCGTTGTTGTTTCTGTTATTGCGAGAACGGCGATTATTGGCGACGATCTTGATTACGACGATTATTAACGGTTGATTACGTTACGATCATTGATGCTGTTGCTTTTCGGTTTTTCTCTTCTTTGGCTCGGAAGCAAATAAACCTTTAACTGCGGCAACAATTTTCGGCAAAACAGTGACGCTTCCGATTTACGCCTTCAACTGCGCTGGCGCAGCCGTTGTGATCGATAGCGCCACTGCTGCACTCTTCCATCACTCTGCTCAGAGGTCACGGCTGCCGTTCTCGATAATATGCGAGAAACAAGTAGACTCTTCTGGTGGCTAAATGTATCGTCTTTGTGCCTGCATGGAATGCATGAGTTGCAGCCGATTAATCTGCTTTGCGCTCTTCGCTTTCACGACACGGCAAATACGCTGGAAAGTGTGGCGTTTCCATCGCTTCATTTGGCACCACGACAACTATCTACATCACATGAAGCGTTTCTTCGATGCTATGAACGGCATGCCTGTACGTTTTCGTTGGGCGAGCAGATCGCAATTTGCACCGCGTCACGATAGTGTGCATCGCTTTGCATTTTCTCTTTAACGCTTCTTTCCTTCGATTAAACGAAGACTGAAAGCGATGATAAGCCGTTATCACGCACCTTTACCCGCAGTACCTTGACAGCGTGGGCAAACATGGTGAGAAGACTCACCTAGTGATGGGCTTTAAACGCTGACGGACATTTGGCCGATCGCCAGCGAGAAACACGGCTGACCTGAATACGCGCAGGCCCTGACGCACCGCATCACGGATACGGTTTTCTAACTTCACGTTGGTGACGAACAGGTGCTGCATATCACCGAAAGTCGATGACCACCAACCCACCTAAGTCACGTAAACGCAATTGACGAGCAATTTCCACCAGCCGCTTCAAGGTTGCAGCTTAATGCGCCTTCCTCACGTCACCACCACGTGCGTTGAACGCGCCGAGTCTGATATCGATCGCCGCTAACGCTTCCGCTGCACATCACGACAATTTCGAACCGCCAGAAGGTAAACGCACTTCACGTTGAGCTGCTGATTCAATCGTGCACCACTGATAGCGCCAGCAACAGCGGCACTTCACCTGATACAGTTTCACACGACTGATGCAGCCCTGGACGTACAAGTTTGATGTGCTGCTCGCTTTTTCAACACTTTCGATCTAACACTCAAAGATCCTCACCGATATCACGCCGACGCGGCAATCACGGACCGCACGCACATGATCACATCACTTTCTTGGTGAATGAAGAACGGCGCTGGACGGCTTTCTAGGAAGCTTGCTTGATAGCTGCTCAATGAGATGTAAAAGTATTTTTCAAGCTCCATTGTAATTCTTCTGAGCGATTTGCACGACACCCGCTGGTGGCCGCACGATAAGACCTAACGCCTTCCGGGTACATCTAAAGAACTCACGCTTCTTTTTAATTGACACGTCGTCGCCTTCAATCACGGCGAGAGAGATACCCACTCCACGTGGATTGTCGGCATAATCACCAAATAACCACCGGCAAGGGAAACAAGTGGTTAAGGCTGCGCCTTTATTGCCATCGCCCTTCCTTTGTTCCACCTGAACGATCACTTCTTGACCTCTGCAGTCAAAACATCACGGATGTTTGGACGACCTGGAACACATGCAATCAGCAGGGAAATATCTCGCGGGCAATTTCCTTTTAAAGTTGAAGGAAGCCATGGCGCCTGCACCGCTAATCCACAAAGGCAGCTTCTAAACCTCGGCTCGCGAGTGATTTTCCTGTAATATGCGCTAGCTTTTTCTGTTCATGACCCGGACTCTCAATCTCTAAGCCGAGTCAAATCGCTGCACATCGACCAACGCAAACGCGCAACTCTTTCTTTGAGTCGCATTGATTAACATTCTTTCATTGTCACCTCTCTCGTTTTGAATTATTCCAAAACATCTTGAAAATCAACCGCACCTCTTTACAGATTTATCTCGACCCAGCCATCGACCCGTGTCATCGCGAACAGTCGAATCTCACGACTGCGTGTTGCTGGGCGCATTGATAGCATACTCACGTTATCTAAGACGTCTCTGCAAAACAATGCGGTGTGTTAATTACGCATTGCAAGCGAAGCGTCAACCTTCAAGACATGTTGATTATCAATGTCTTATGCCATTTCGCCGCATTTTGAGTTAAATGACCAACATATCACAAATCGCTTTCTAAATGCCAAATGATGAGGCATGAAAGACGCTCTATTATCCGCATTCAGCTAAATTAGCAAGGCATTCTTTACAGCTATCACCAGCTAGACACAGTGATATGATTCAGCCCAATTTTCTTAAAGTGACAGGATTCACACCGAAAAACAAGAAAAATCATCAATCAATCCGGTCAAAATGCTCACCATTTCTGAGGATGATAGTGGACAACGGCATCATACTATTTATTGGCAAAATCAAAAGGTGTACGCAAAGCTTTGATTTATCGCATTCTGCTGCGTAAAGGCGAAGTCAGTCCGTGTGACCAGAGCGAATCAAAACCTGAAATATAAATTGCAAAATGGTGATGTGGTGCGTGTGCGCAGTTCGTGTTTCTGATACTGCACGATTTCTACTCCAATAAAGTCGCTTCCCGTGAAAAGCCATATTCTTTTGAAGATGATCGTTTGATTAGTATTGAACAAACCTCCGGACATTGCGGTGGTTCATGGCGGAGTGGCTTTGAATTTTGGTGTGATTGAAGCCTGCGTGCATCACGTCTTCCAGTCGTTTTTGGAATTGGTTCACTCGTCTAGACAGAGATACATCGGGCATCTTTATTGCGGCGAAGAAACGCTCTCAGCTCAGACGCTAACTTACACACGAACACCCCGTGTTAGAAACCGTGCAAAAGATGAGCTCCACTCGTATTGCAGGACAATGGAAACATCCCATGGCAAAGCCGTACGCGCCTTGTAGTATGAGCTAGCCAGTGCAGAACGCATCGTTAAAGCTCAGCGAAGGCAAACCTTCAGGAAACCCGACGTGCCATTAGCAGAACGCTATCAAAATGCGACCTTAGTAAAAGCGTCGTCTGCAACGGAAAGAACCCATCAGATCCGGAGTTCATACTAATATGCTGGTCACCGACGCGCTCGATGATGATACGGGTGAGCAAAGAATCGACATACAGGCGAGATCCGGAGCCCAATCAAGTTTGTTTACATGCGTATTTCCATTCGCTTTGAACACTCCTAAAACGGGCGAAAGCATCACGCTTTCAATGCACAACCAGATGAAAAAGCACAATTTGACTGCGTGAAAGCGAAAGAGAGAAACCGCATAGACAAGAAAAATGCTATATTTGCTAGATGTGACGACAACTCGTCTACCATTAATTAACAGGAGCAACAACAAAGGATAGCAAATGGGCAAAAGGACAACGCCATAAGATCCTTATTTGAATGCGCATACGCACGGAACGTGGTCTCCCTGTTTCGATGTCTATCTCGTTAATGGATCAAATTACAGAGTCAAATCGGATCATTCGACCACCCGTCATCGCATCAAAACACCAGCACAAATGGTGTACAAACGTCGCTATTTCAACTGTGGTTCCAGCACGTTCTGTTTCTCACCGGCAATAATACCGGCGGTCATCATGCAGCACAAAACTTCGACGCTGCAGCGAAGTATGAAACACAAGCATCACTGCTTCAAATGAATGATTCTCTCGACTCATGCGTCGGTAAAGTGGTTGAAAATCACCTGGAAGTTTCAACCGCACTTTCGTCATCTCAAACAGGCGACAGCCCATCGCAAAAAGATAAAGTTGTCGTCGTGCATGTTTTCTTTTCTCAAAATACATTGAAGATTCGCAAGAATTCCAGCTTTTGGAAGTGAATCGCCAATGTTAGAGATTTTACAAATCATCACCACGAGCCGAGCGACGCCACAAGCAAAATGTGTTTATCTTTGGTCGAGGAAAGCACAACGAGTGCGGATGCAGTGAAAGCCTTAGATGCCGATGCTGGTTTTATGAAGCACCACCACCAACCCCTGCACAAACCCGTACGTAGAAAGCATCTGCCAAATGCCGCAGTCGTGGATCGTACAGGGTGATTTTAGATATCTTGCGACGAGCCCGATCGCACGAAGGGAAATCGCAAGTTGAATTAGCCTCGCTCAAGCATCATCGCTCGATTAGTTCTGTCGAAAAACAGGTTTAGATCAGCGGCGGTGCTGGATTGCGTGGACCAGGAAAGCGCAATGCACCGAGATCGCTGCGTTAATCAAGGTTCGTATCGTGCAGTTGCAAAACTCGTTTGGCGAAAGTCGAAAAACAGCGCAATCAAAATCGCCAAACCTCGACAGCGGCATCTCTCACCATTCGTTAATGGTTGGCGCCCAATGCGGGGAAATCAACACTTATTCACTTTCATCACAGCGCCAACTGCCCATGATGCGGCGGATCGCAGTTTCTTTGCCGCCTCGATCCCGCGTTAGCTGGCATGCGTTTGCTAAAATTCAAGATGATGGGTACGGCTACTCTCGCGTATTACCGTGAGTCTTTGTTCCGCCAACTTCCCATGATCGAGCTTTCCGCATTCAAATCTACTCTGCAAGAAACGCGAAGCAGCCAGTATTGTTATTGCACGTCATCGATGCGGCAGACGCTCAGAAAGATCGAAAAATACAAGAAGCCGTGAATTTAGTATAGGAAGAACTACAATGACAAAGTGCGGTATTGCTGCGTATAACAAAATCTGATTTATTGGAAAATGAAGTCGCCCCATATTGACATGATGATCGTAGAATAAGCCAGCTGCTGCTTTACCTTTCCGGCACATTCAGGTGAAGGATTAGATTCACTGGCTACTCAGTCGCTCAGTGCGGTTGAAAAATGAGATACTTTTCTTCACCCTGGCGCCAAGCTCCGCGTAAGAGGGGCAAAATCCGCCACATGCGGCGATCAATTAGATAGCATCGTCACTGAGCAAATTTCTAGATGAAAGGTGAATCTCATCCTCACGTGGCCACACTGATAAAGTCGAATGGAAGCCTTCAAACTTTGTAAACAACAATTCCTAAACCGTCAGGAACATGATGACTACCGTATTGTTTAATTTATTGGCGATCGCCGTGTGTGATACGCCCAATCGTTGTGCCACTGCGTACTTGGATACTGCAGCATAAAAGCGCGCAGTACACTCGCGCCTCATATTGTCCTACATGATCTCATCCAGTTTGCTCACCAAAATCATCCGCAGAAATGACCGCACTTTTGTACGGGTTTTAAATTTAAAACTTTCAGTTACTCAAGCTGATCATTTTCGCTAAAGCACCAGGCACGATACAACACATTGCAGAGCTCTCGCACATGCCTGCCAAGGCTGCCCTTCGGGTCAATCTGCAAAAATCAGCATCATATTTGCGGCAGTCGGGAATCGCTGCAGTGCTAATGCACTTTGTAAAACCTTTCCGTTAAAGGCTGAATGTCCTCCACCGTCTCACGCAATGGCGTGGCATACATTTAGTGCTAAAGACATCTAAGCGACGGAACAAATCACTGTGCACTCCCTTGATCTAGCAGCTTTTTCCATCGGTTCCTTGTGAGGTACAAAATCACCCGAACATTTGCATGGTGTTCCTCTCTCTTCGCCCACTGGACGGAAAGAACCATCCGCAGCGCAATACTTTGCCGTATCCACGAAAGCTCGGCAACTTATCCAGCAACAACACCGTGCCTTCGTTAGCATTAGTCTAAAACCGATGGTTTCACTGTCACCCACTTTACGCCCCAAACATTTCGCTTTCCGCATCTTCTATCCGGCAGGCCTGCGCACACTTTACCGTAATGAATCTCACGGCGCAAGCTCGCAGCCTATGGCAAGCTTTTGCTAATAAGTCTACCCGCGCCCGTTTCGCCCTGAATTGCAAAGCGGCACATCAAATATCGCAAAAACGCTGTGCATTTTCTTTGACCGCACTTTTCATAGCGGAAAGGCTTTGAGTGGCACAGCCAAGAGAAAGGATCTTGTGGATTAAATGTCAGCATAACAAGCTCGATTTTATTGAACGACGATGCCGATATGATAGGAAGTTTATTGACACGTGCAAAGAGTACTACATCATAAAAGCGGGCAATCCCTAGACCGCTCCTTTTTAGATCATCGTATTAGTCACCTGCACGATCAAGTTCTTGTGCAAAGGGATGATTTGCTGCTTTCTAAACCACCGGCTCAAACGCAAGATACCACCACTGGCTGCACTGCAAGACACACAATGTGTCCATCTTTCAGGCGCTGGTTTGTTTGATGATACTCGTTATCCAACACTGCGGCATTGTTGGCTCGTCGATGGCCGCCGTACGATCCACGCGAGGCAGTCTGGATCTCAAGATATATCTCAAAACCAACGCTTTGTCCGTGCGTAGACGATTTGATGCTGCTCATCAATCGCTTTAAAAACCAAATTTTGAAAACACCATGCCATAACGAGAACCATCACCAAAAGGCACTGACGTATATCATTGACCAGCACCAATAAGGCTGCTTTTGCCTCGCGTCTTTGGCGACTCTGCGTCGACCCATCAGTCTAACGCTGTAGTCTCTTTCGCACACATTTTCTTTTGTACCAAGATCCACCTGGCGAGCGGTCACATTTTGTTGAAAACCCGATAATAATGTCAGCAGTCATTTTCAACATTAAATACTGGCGCGATTTCTTTAAATTTGTCGATCATCTCGACGTTTAGACGCTGATGATCAAATCCGGATTGAGTTCGTTAATTCTGTCTCAATGATTGTTCTTTTCAAATCACGACATTCTTATATTTTTGTCCGCAAATTCTGAAAGATAGTTTGGAATGTTTTTCCGCTTTGTAGAAGCTTCCACGATTTCGATCTTTGCACACCTAATGGTCAGCGTATCAGGCTGCACCCAAAATCGCAGAACCACGCGCTGTGGATTTTGTGGCACAACCTGTTTTCGCAGCGGCATTTTCATCACGGAATATCCGGGTAGCTTTGTGCAATACCGCATGCAAAGAGTGAAAGCGCTAAAAGTTGATAACACGTCATGGCGATTTCCTCATTTATCTAAAAATAAACGGCAATCTGGCGGTCGTCGATATCCTGAATCAGAATCGCCATATCATAAATATCTTGGTAGCACGGAAGTGATCGCATAATGTGGTTAACTTCACCTGTTGCACCAATTTCTCCATTTTTCATGGCAACAATGTAGTCTGAGTAACAAGAGGCGCAAATTAATATCGTGAATCAAGCAATCACCACGGCTCTTTGTTGAGTTCTGTCGCCAATTTGCGTAACTGCATGGTACTGATACGGAATGTCGTTTGGCATATCCGATAGCATGCATCGTTCAACCAACAAAATATAATCCAGGTACTTGTAGCAAGCGTCATCGCAATATAGCGCGTTGTCGCCGACCACCACTCTAAGCTGTCGATATATTGACGACGAATATCATCTAAATTCATATGTACGGCATGTCAATAAAAGGTGCGTCAGTTTGGGTTAAGCTTTCCTTTTGCTATAAGTGAAAACGCCACAGCGACTAAATCTTTCAATGGTTAGACGCAAATTAATGTTGTTAGTTTGTTTTAAAATCGCAAGTTGTTCTCGCAATATCGCTACTTTTCTTACGATTGAGCATCACGCTGAGATAGATCTCGCCACCATCCGCATTCAACAAACGGCTATCTATACAGACAGCACCGTATCTTTCGCGCCATTCGGCCCGATAAAAGACTGTGTGGTCTTTCCTCGTAGGAATGGTACGCATCACATTAAGACCCACCACCTGCTTCCGTAACTTTTTAGTAATATTGAGTATCATTGCTGGGTTTTGTTTTCAGTTCTTAATAACAGACAACAGCACACGCCGCCGACAAATTAACGATGATGCTTTACCGTCGCGGAACGTCAAAAATATGGGTCACTACACTGCCCTTAAAACCGCAAGGCGGATGGAAAATTCAACATCGCGGCAGGAATGAGCATCTCGTGACGATAATCACGAACAAACCAAAGCTCACTGTTATCTATTACCACACAACTGCTGAAAGGAAAGTGGCACAACAAGGGCGGTCGACACTGACGTTAAAATTGCCACGAGAATTAGCTTTTCAGGAACTTTTAAGGTCTTTTCTGATAATCGATCCCGAAAGTTAATGGCATTTTCTCGCTCCCAATGCCAACACATCAAAGCAATGCCACGATTTCAAACTGAAAACAACTCGTCGCCACTAAAATGGCTAATCGCGACCCACAAGATTTGGTGTATTGATCTCGGTTGAAACTCTGCAAAAGCCAATATCTCTAAAAGCGATCTGCACTATTTGACTCAATCAACACTTCCATGCAGCCGCTAAGCTACCAAAGAAGGTGCTGATACTCGACAAAGCAACAAGCAGTTGAAAAATATTTTCAGTTTTGCTCTCTTTCTCTAAACAGGAAAGTGATAAAGCACCAATGATGAAAACGCCATCATTAATCCTGCACACAAAGACAAAATCAAGGCAATGGACTCATTGAAAGTCAAAAGCTTGAACTGAGCAAGGAAAATAATTCCGCCGTTTGAATCAGTAACAGACAGCGAATCGAATCCCAGTAAATACCTCGGCGTGAGAATTCGGTTGGTTCACAACCGTTTGGAAAAATCATTAAAGTAGGTGCACCGCTGCGCCTGTAATCACAATCGCACTAAGGATAAGTGCACGATTTTCCAAGCGCATACGTGCCAACGGTTTGGCAAGTTGTAGCTCAAAATAGAGTGCAAGAGAAACAATGGCTAACAACGACAACAATGGCTAATCAGTTGAGAGAGAAGATTTCTAGCTTCATTTCTATATCGCTTTTAATAATAAAACAAGAAGATCCTCTACTGCACAACACGCCAACCACGGCATTAATGGAAATCTCTGATAAGGACACTCACACTTCGACCTAAAAATATCGCAGAATAAAACAAATACGGCACCCAAATACATAGTGGTAAGGAGATGCACTTCTCTTCAAGTTATCACCCACAGCGAGACGATATTCGGGCCAATTAACCCCAAAGAAAGGGATCGACGCCAACAGACACGATAATAATCGAAGAGACCCACCTGCCAAATGAGTAAGCCGAGACAAAGTACCTGGGTTGTACTTTAGACCTTAGATTTAACCGCAAAATCTTTCATCCCGGACAATAGAAAACTGATGCGCAACAACAAGCTACGAGATGAGTGTAGGAACACTCGAAATACAACATCCATAGCGACCACAGCACAAGAGAAAAGTCCCGTAGCCACCCGGATAAGTTTTGCAACATGATCTTCTTTATAAGCGATAAAGGCGGTAATTGAACTGATGATATTACCGGAACATAATCACTCAAAGGCACACACATCAGGTCCTGAATTCTCTTACGGGACAGAATCGCTCATAAATAACAATGTGCCAAGGAAAGACACGATCGATCGCAATGGCGGTAACAACATTGCAGCGTTGGGAAAGTGTCAGCATCGCCATTAAAATGCTCAATCGTGCGCTGTCCATTGTGCACCGCAGTGGTGGGTGAAACAAATCGGTTTCGACTGGAGTTGCTGCATCATTAAAGCCACAACACACTAAGGATGCAATTCCTGCAATCGAAGACACTGATCACGCGATGAGCACGCGGCTGATGAGAAAGATCTGCCAATAGATTACCCTCAAAATTCAGTAACCTCGCAGATTAACGGTACTCACCGCGAGAAAAGCGGAAAGCAAAGGAAAGCACGATCAACAGAAAAATCACAACGTCCTTAATCATAAAAATGAGAATAATTCTAAAATGCAAAGTAGAATAGCATATTGAGGAAAGAAGTTACGAAAGGTATGCGTGCAGTTTTTCAGCTGATTTCTTTAGTCGAGAAAAATGCGGTCAGATCTGACCCGCATTTTATCTCACTATAATCTTTAATGGTGTCTCTTCAACTCTTTCAGCTCGGATCAAGAATTGCTTACGCTCTGCAGCGCCGCTATACCGCTGCTGGCACCCGGTAATTTCACCGTAAGCGGGTTCACCGCTCGCTCAGCCGATATGAAACTCGTGGTGCGCGAGTGGACCGTCTGCGATACCTGCATTACCAGTTAATGCAATGCGCTCCCTTCACTGTTTCCGCCTGCACGCACTCAAAAGCACGACTTAAATGCATATACACCGCTTTGATATTCACGACCATGGCGTATCACCATCATATGTACGTCAACCGCACCACCGGCTTTGGTAAGCCACTCCACCACACCCTGCTCGCATGCAATAACTGGCGTGCCTGGTGAAACAGCAAAAGTCTACTTTATGCGGCGAACACGTCCTCGTCACTCGGATGGCGGCGATTTGCGGTTAGCCGGTGACGAAATACGTGCTTGGCGCTGTAATGGGTAACGCGTAGCCTTTGCCAAGGGTTTTCCCTTGCTTTATCGTAGTAACGACCATTTCGCCGCTTGGAATATCATAGTAACTCTTACCGATCCGCCATAATATGAATGGTCGGTCAACGTTACCTTGCCCCGTTAATTTATCGCCCAACATTCATGCGAGACACTAAAAATCGCAAACTTGGTCCCTTTACTGAGTTTCCTGGAGACTTACCTGCTACTGTACGCCGAACTTAATTGGCTGATTTGACGCCCATCCAAACCTAAATCACGTAAACTCAGCCATGTCGATCCGTTAATCGTGCCTTTTAGCACTCTTCTTCCAACACTATCTCTCTCTAAGATTTGGCGTTTAACACTGTTACGTCTTCAGTGCGCCCATAAATGCGGCTCTTTCTTTTTCAGATACCAAACAGTTTAAATACTCCAGGCTGGTCTTCTTTTATCTAAAATCCACAGAACTGCTGACCTGCGCGCAGCGTTTCTTTAATTCAGGATACGCGGCAATCAAATCTTTCGCCGTATCATCTTCTAAACCGGAAAGCTCTAGCACATCTTTTAATGAATCGCGCTGCACCACTTGGCAAGGACTAAATTGATTTGCAATACGTACGCTTGCTGATCGGCCACTAGTGTAAATACGCAGCCGCATCCTGAGCATCTTTTGCAAATCATTGAGATCGTCAAATTGCGGTATTTGATTTCACTCGACTTCTATCATCTTGGCTTGGCAAGTCGACCATCATAAGAGGTTGCATCTTCCGTCTAGCACTGTTGTTTTGTTTCAGGATGTTCGCCTTCTGAGATTGAGATTGCCCGATTCCGTCAGGTGTCAGAGATCAGATATTGAACGTTATCCACCATCCTGGTCTCGAAGATTACTGGCAGAGAAGCGATCATAACTGTGCAGTATCTTTTAGTTGCTGAGGAAAATGCCTGCTAAAATAAGCAAAGCGCGGCATCGCCGCTTTTTATGCGGATTTTCGTTTCCAGTCTCATCTCTGGCTAATTTAACGTGTTGCAAACTCATCGACACTCTTTTAAATGAGTAAAAAGATTTTCGTTTTTCAGACTACAAACTCTGGGAAAATTCATTTTACCCTAAAAATGGGAAATCCTATGCCCAAATATTAGGTCATAGTCGGAATTTCTGAGAAAATAGGGTGAAATGAGCTGGTTTTAGTGAGCAATTTTAAAGCGAAATTATGCAGATTCGCGCCATCCAACCAGCCCAAATCCACACCCATTAATTACATCTGAAAATATCAATGTGTGTCTTTGAACAAAAAGACAGCATTGCAGGGACATTAATCTCAGCATTTATCCCACTCCATTATCACCATTGTCGGCCCAAACGTGGAGTGGAAAATCGACTACCTTATTAAAATTGGCGCAAACGCCAGCATCCGGTGTGAGGTGACTGTGAGAAGCGCTAATGTCAGAATTGGCTATGTCCCACAAAAATTCACTCGATCACAGACGTATCACTGACGCATGAGCCGTTTTCGCGCTACCAGGTGTTAAAACGCAAAGAAATATCAAACGCACTTGTGAGCAACTCTCTATCACGTCATCTTGAGAAAATAATATGCAAAAACTCTGGTGGCGAGATGCAACGTGTATTGGTTGGTTCAGTGCGATTTTGAAATAAACCCACTACTGGTGCTAGCATGAACCAACTCAAGGCGTGGATATTAATGTGGTCAAGTTTCTGGAACTTTATCAGCTGGATTCATCGCACTCAACAAATGCTCAACCGGTGCGGTATTTAATGGTTTCTATGATTTGCATATCGTGATGGCGGACGAGAGCAGCGTTGTGCATCAATCAACACATTTGCGTGCTGGCACACTCAGAAAGCCTATCCAATGATCCCACATTTATGCGCCTTTGGGCAATCAGCATCATGCATATGGGCTTTTATACGCACCACTCATAACCCATCACCATAATATGCACGGTGATGTTTGTAGTTGCAGTGCCAATCCATCAGAATGCCAACAATAAGGAAAATCGCGCTTTGAGATTTTATTTCCGCCTTGCTTTACGGCTTACTGCTTTCCTTAATTACCGGCACCACCCCGGTGCTTTTGTGGTGTGGGCGTAAATGGCTTATATTTTGTGATACCCTTTCCCACTCAGCCTTGCTTCTCGGTGTGGCGTTAGGATCTCTCAAGCAAATTAACCTCCTTTATGTTGCCATTGTACTTTTGATCGACTATTTCCGCCGACTAATGGTGTGCCCGTACAGTAACACGCAATTTTCAGTGGATACCCTTTTAGGCATTATCGCGCACACAGTTGTTCTTTCACCTGGCGTGCTTGGCTGGCTGGCCTACTTTTATGTCCGAGTCGATTTAATGAGTTATCTTTTTGATTTGCTGCCATCACTCTTTAACGATTTACCCGTGAGGACATTGGCGCGGGTGTAGTCATTGTATTAGGCACACTGCTACTTCTGGCAAGCTCTTACTCTCCACCACAGTTTCACCCTGAACTGGCCCAAGTGGAAGGCATTAACATTAAAAATGCGATTTATCTTTAATGATTTTGGACCGCACCGACGATCGCATTAAGTATGAAGTTTGTTGCTCTCCTGATTATTACATCGCTATTAATCATTCCCGCCGCAACAGCAAGACGTTTTTGCCACAAACACCCGAACAAAGTGCAGCGTACACATTGCGACTTAATCAGTATGCTTTCCGTCGTGGGCGGGTTATTCCTTTCCGCCTTTTTATGACACAGCAGCGGGTGCCTTTCCAATGTCGATTTGTTCCGCATTTTTGTTTTTGTTATCACTACAGGAATATTTATAATCCGCTCCAACAGTGAAAACCATTTGCACCGCACCTAAATCTTGAGGCAAAGCGTGGGCAACTTCTTTTGATCGATATTTTGTGGACAAGAAATGAGCCAACAATATTTAGATCTTTGAATTACCGGTACGCTGAACTTGAGCTCAAAATTCGAAGCACTCACGTTCAGCACTCACGACAAAATCGACTTTGCACGATGAAATCAAACGCTTACAAAAGAAAAAGCGATGACGACTTCAAAAACCTGCAAATCTTTTGGATGCATGGCAGGTTTTCGTATGGCACGTCACCCAAATCGTCCATACACCCTTGATTATAGTATCGAACATATTTTACCGGATTTCAAGAACTTTGCGGTCGATCGAGCCTTTGCAGATGATAAAGCAATCGGTGGTGGTCTTGCTCGTTTAGATGGTCGCGCGGTAATGATTATCGGTCACCAAAAAGGTCGTACAGTAAAAGATGAAAGCATGCACCCCATCTTGGTACGCCAGCACCTGAAGTATACCGTAAAGCGTGCGTTTAATGCAAATGGCTGGATGCGTTTAACTACCTATTATTGCTTTTATCGACACGCCAGGCTTACCCGGGCATCGGTGCGGAAGTTAAACGAGGTCAGTCTCGAGCGACTGCTCGTAATTCTACGTGAAAATGTCTACATCTGCGCGTGCGTTATCTGTGTACGCACGGTGAAGGCGGTTCTGGTGGTGCATTAGCCATTGGTGTCGGCGACAAAGTGAAACATGTTGCAATATTCAACTTTATCTCCGTTATTTCACCAGAAGGCTGTGCTTTCTATCTGGCATGGAAAAGCGCAGAAAAGCGTCAACCGCAGCAGAAGTCATGGGCTTTAACCGCAACCTCGTTTAAGTAGTTAGCTTTAATTGATAATATCGTTCCAGAGCCATTAGGTGCGCATCGTCAAATTTATCATGAAATGGCACGTAAATTTAAAACAATGCCTTGTTGAAGAACTCAACGAACTCGACACCTTCGACAGACGGCTTATTAGAAAGACGTTACGTGAACGTTTAATGTCTTACGCTATTGTGATAGACAAATAGAAAGAGCGGTTAGTTTAACTGCTCTTTTTGTGTTTTGACGCTGCATGGAGGCAAGAAACAGCATCAATGCCTGCACAGGCATGTAAAAGGAGAACTCACAAATGACGTATTAGCAATCCAATCTCTACGTGGTTTATGGTAGCCCATGGTACTGCAAATCACGCCACTTTCTCTCCAATGCAGCTACTAGGGCGTAGATGATGCGCAATACCGTGCAATTCTTCAACCACAACGCACACATGGCAAATGGACAGGCATGGTGATCCCACAAGAACAAATTGGTGAAATTACAACGCATGATGATGCCATTGGAAAACTCGAAAAGAATGTGATGCATTGCTTTCTGCCATTATCTAGGGTTCAGCGGAGCAAGTTGACAAATTATCTATGCTTTTAGAAAAATCAAAGCGCGTAAACCCAAAATGCACTCTGCTCTATGCGATCCTAGTGATGCCAAATGCCGAGAGTCTGCGTGGTCGCCGATGGTGTACGCAAACGCTTAACTGAAAAGCCATTCCACGCGCGACATCATGACCCCAAACCTTTCCGAGCTTCTGGTACGCTTTCTGATCTTTCCCTGGTCAACACGCTGACGATGCTCCAAAGCCGCCAATGCATGCCAGTGGCTAAAGCAAGGTGTGAGTGTTGAAGTTATCACCGAAAAGCGGGTAAATCTGAACGATCCTCGATACCTTTGAACTATTATATGGCGACACCTGAAAGCGTGGCGGTATTTAAGCCGTATCGCTTTATAAACCTTGTACTGAACCTGTTGCGTGGGTGATTTAATTGCGGGGACTTTCTTGCGCGCATTACTTAAAACTGTGGCAACGATGTTGGAAGCTGAAAAATGAATAATGCTGTGGCGGCGTAATGAAACTACCACTGATTTGGAAATCTTACGAACTCCAACCTATTGCTGCACGTGTTTGAGATCTTAAACTGCCAAGCACAAACTACAAAGCTGTAAGAAGTGGGTCTAATGGATCTCATTATTCTAAGTTACATCCCAAACCACCGCCAATAAGCTTCTCATCGCTTTTGAAGCGGTGGTTTGGATTCAACTGCACTGCGTTTCTTTTTAGTTGGGTAAAACTCAGCGAAAACGACCTGCACTAAGCCTGCGAGCTATTCACATATCCATCACGGATTAAGCCTCGCGAATGCGGATGGTTTGACAGATACACTCACGTCAGCAACTCTCAGTGAGTCACGTTATCCATTCCACTTTATTATTGAAAAAGTCAAAGTGGAAACCCACGATGGCATTGAAGCTGAGCGCAAGAGGAAGCCCGTTATCAGGCGATTTACACATATCCAGCCAAATGAACATCTGGTCACTGCACATCATTTAAAATGATCAAACTGAGACTCCTCGCGCCAAACGCGGAGCGGGATTACAGTGTTTAGGTGCTATGCAAAAGAAAAGCCAATTGTTCGATGACTATTCTACGCCCGCTCTTTCTTTACCCGTAGCTGTAATTAGAAGATTACGTTCTCAGCAAGAAAATCTGTCTTGGGTCGAAGACGAAAGCACAAGATAACTGGCATGATGATCGCACCTCTTTATGCAACCATATTTTGCCTCCGGATAGGCCGCCAACGCTGGGGACATTTTGATCATGCAGTTCAGCGTGCCGCACAACATTGTTTTTGAGCAACAACAACTGGATTAATGGAATTGTTACAAGACCTGCTTTTGAGCAGCATATTCTTGAGGATCGACAGTGCTTTCGCTCATCAAAACTTAGACCATCTCACTCGCAAAACAAACCGCACTTCTTTTGCGCAGCGTGGTTGGCTAAAAATCAGATTGCCGCGCCAACGCAGGTTCACACTGCATACTATTGATGATGTTATTCAGCTAAAGCGGATGCCTCCCACAATTTCGTTAACTCGGGGAGCATATTATTCGCCGCTATCAGCAATGTTCTATTTAACGAGAGTAATTCGCTGATTTGTCGCAAACTTGGCTCTGATATGCCGTTAAATCAACAGATTGCTCTTGCCTGATAACCTTGGAACACCGTGTATGCAATCGACAATGAAAGCCAAGGTATTTTAGTGCTATTGGAATGACAAACAAGTCTCACTTTGCCAATACACAAGAGACGATCTCAAATACGATTTGCTTGTATACTGCAAAAGTAAACGACGACAGCATAACGCACAGCCGAAACCAAGGATTTGGCAAGAGCTCGCGTCTCGCCTGGCAAATCGAAACTCGCATCTCCACCTATATGGTGGACACTCACAAAGTGCGGTGGGTTTTTCGTGTTTTTCAGGAACTTAGAGAATACATGGGTGATGAGTCACCCATTTTATGATTAAGAAAAGCGTGTTTAAAATGCCTGCCGTAAATTCTCTTCGCTGTAAAATAAAACCCCATGTCGGCAGGTATCAATCATCTCCCCATTTTTACCAATGTCTCTTTCTGTAATGGCTTTCTCTTTACTCGTTTGCACCTTTTGGACGCAGTTGCACACTTCACCCAATACGCGCCGTGATCAATCTGATCTCAACTCTCCGAGCACAATATAACCATCAACTCTTCCGCTCCTGGCGCGTAATTGATGTTCTCCGTTCAGCCGGAAGGTCGCTGGCAAGATAGGCTGGCCAATAGTCGCTCACGCAAAGCGCATATCTCGGACCGCCTTCTGGCTAGGACTCCATGTAACTTTTTCGATAATTTCTATGACGAACGTGCGAATCTTTCTCCACCTACCCTCTGGAGTTTTGAACCAAAGGCGCAAGCTCACGAAACGTGAAGCCCAAGGGAAACCTCGGCATTACCGCAATGTTTTAATTCAATGCCCAAATGGGAAAAAGCCGCCTGCGTTTTTACTGCCGGCGGTCGCCCTCTAGTCGCGGTTCTCAAGTAACATCCCAACCCAACCTTTATCGCGTACGTTTGAAATCAGGCGTGACCGGAATCTTGACTCATCTGTGCAAGTTCTGCCAGCGGGTTAACCCTGCAATAGATTGCGCTTTTTCTAATAAGGCTTGGTTCGGTTTCCAGATCATGCGTGGTGGCTTTCTTCAATAATTTGTTTAACGTATTCTACAGCGCCTTTGTCGATGTAAGCGAATATTCTAATCACTAGGAAAATCGTCGGCCGGCAATCCACCACCAAAACCGGTGATTTCGCTATCCTAATACACGATGCCGAGACATGGAATGATAATGCTCACGGGATTACCTCCCAACAGCACTGCCGCAACGGCACGCACCGCCTTAGATTATTAATGCTTTTCGGCCAGCACCATAACTCGAAGCCGTTTTACCATAAGTGAATTTGACGCAATGCCGTCCAAAATCGCTTTGTTGAACATGCGGTACTCTTTTAGGCGAGGAAAGGAATATCGGAGAAACTTTCTGGCTCGCATTAAAATAACGCCTGGAAGCGCACCGTACTCAGCGGTAAACTCTTTCTCGTAAAATCCACTTGGATTTCGGCGGTTTGTTCTTACTCACAGTCTAAATTTTGTGAGGTTTTCACCATCAGAAAGCATTAATCAATCGACCAATTGCGAGTCCATATAAGCATCATAAAGCGCGGTCATTTTCTCCGTTTTATAGTGGAATGATATAGTGCCAGCACCGGAACATCTATTCTGGTGTACGTGTATCATGCTAAATTTTTAACAAATTAGAAACTGTAGTTTAAGTTTAACCGTAGGTTATAATTTGATTTAACTTTAAATTTAATTGATAAACTTTTCTTAAAGCTATTTTTCTTACTATGTAAGTGTGCGTATCCAAAATCAGCTGATGTTTGGAGTAAACGACAGGTTGCCCTAAGTTATGCTCATACGATCTGTGTCTGAATTGAAATTGATGGATGATTGATACTCTGCATTCTATCATAAGCACTGAATTTTGCCTCACTCGTTAACGCCTGGTTGCACTACAAGAGAAACCTAATGCATAACGAAGAATTACTGAATTTTCATCTTTGTGGAATAAAACATTTCCGCTTTACCATATGCAGTTGCTTCTTCAAATTGCCCATTCAGTATATTTATAGCTATGGCTCGAACCGCCACCTATCCGTTAATCGGCGAACCAGAACTCCAATAAGTCATGTATGTAAGGTTAACCACCAGAATGCTCCTCTTCCTCCGGTTGCCTGAGTAATTGGTGGCAACGCCAGTATTTATAACTGGGATAGCCAACGTTATATGTTATGGAAATTCATTTGAATACTGCCTTAAATTTAACGTTTACTGCGGAGTGGATACGCTGTTCAATGGTGATTTTCATTGAGTTTATAAGTTAAACCCGCATTCCATCCAAGACTCCATTTATCAATTTTAATTTTTGATAATAGATGTATTTGTAGTGCATTTCCATATCATTAGCCATTGTAGATAACTGTGTTATTGAGCAAACCTTGCCTGCTGCACTTAATTGTCGCCATTGCACCCAATTGCCGAGCAATTGCTTACCACCGATAACGGGCAACAAGACGTTGAACTTTGCATCAGAATAAATTGTATTTACACCAACACTCAAACTAAAGCTGTAGCCTAAATCATATGCACCACTTGAATAAAATTTAATGTTTTTAATTCTGTCGACCACCAGGTACATCTACAGCGTATGTATCGTTATATTCAGATTTTTAAACCATACTATCGTCTATACCGTTGCCCACAAGTGAAGTGATCATTTACAGGCACAACCACATATATTGTAAGGATTGCAGGAATACTGTTTTATGATTAGCTGGTACTCCACCACTAGAACCAGTGACATCAACATCAGCATCAAATAAAAACACCACCAGCAAGACAACTCTGCTTTTTTAAACCCAGTCACATGCTGAAGAAGTTAAAATCATTGAAGACATCAGCAACAGCTGCATTTCCTGCATAAGCCATTCCTATTTGAGGCAGAAATTTCTGCCAATTGAATGTTGCATTTGCACCGCCTGGTTGCGAGTAACGTGTCGCTGTTGCTAATAGCGTTTTAGCCAAATTTTGTCATTTGAAACCTTTGTTATTAATATTAATAATGAAAAATCCATGAGATTCTAAAACTCCACAACGGAGTGCAAATTATTTCACACCACGGTAAGTGTTCCGACCCAGTGGTAACAACTGATATTTAAATTATGTAGCTACTTTTTGCAGGTGGCTCAGCGCGCTAAAATACGATCTAATCTCAGATCTGAAAATAAGGAAATCCCATGACATGTCAAATACGCAAAGCAGAAGAATCTCTCACTCTAGAAGTTGTGTTGATGTGGGACGATTATTGACGGTTCAGATTGCCTCTGTCGATATTCATCGAAACCTATGCGAATAAAAGCTGAAGCTGAAGCGGCACTTAATCGTTTTCGCTGAAAAAGCCACGCAAAACAGAGCCGATCCTTGCGACATTGTAAAGCGACTCGCAGAAACCGAGAATGGCGCCACCCCAACGCCTCGCTCTTTACATTTAGCCAAGCTGCCGCAAAGCCGATGATTTTCGACCAGCGAATCACAACACATTAGTGGTCAACCGCACTATCATGCAAAACAAAGCACGGTTATGCCGCTGCCACGTGGTGGGAGGCCACGCCGGGCAACGCTGTTGCCGCAAATGGGCGATTAGGTGCTGGAGCACTCTGCCATAATCACGGGCAAATATAAAGAACCTATCCTTGTAACGGTACAGACGGAGTAGGTACCAAATATGCTTCAGCCATTGACTTACACCGATACCACCGGTATCGATTTGCTCGCAATGTGTGTCAACGATTTGGTCGTAGCAAGGTGCGAAACCACGATTCTTCTTAGATTACTACGCCACGGGCAAAACTTAACGTCGATGTTGCCTCTGATGTGGTAAAAGGCATTGCGGTGAAGGGCTGTGTACACAATCGGGTTGAGCAAATAGTCGGCGGCGAAACCTCGCCGAAATGCCGGGTATGTACCACGCAGGTGATTGATGACCTTTGCAGGTTTCTGTGTGGGTGGTTGAGGAAAACTGCAAAATCATTGATGGCAGCCGGTTAAAGTAGGAGATGCCTGAATCTACCAGGGTTCAAGCGGCCCGCATTCAAACGGTATATTCTTTCAGTCTCGTAAAGTCATTGATGTTGCTGGCGTCAACCCAGCTCACTGAGCAATTAGATGGTCGTCCATTATGAACAAGTGCTTTCGTAACTGGACAAAAATCTATGTAAAATTTGTTCTTCGCTTTAATTAAACAAACGGAAGTTCATGCTATTGCACACTTAACGGTGGCGGTTTCTGGAAAATATCCTCGTGTATTACCGAAAAAACAATGAAGCTGTCGTTTGAGAAAATACGGGAATGGCAACCTGTGTTCAAATGGTTACAAGAAAGGCAACATTGAAACCTATGAAATGTACCGCATTTAACTGTGGCGTTGGTATGGTGATCGGTATTCACAATCGCAAGTGAAAACCGCTTTGAAGCGATTTTAAACACCGGTGAAATGCCTGGTTAATCGGCCATATTGAAAAATGCGACAGATAACGAACCACAAGTTATTATTAAATAATTTCTTTTTCATTTCAGGGCGAAATTTCAGGATGAAAGGTTCGCCCTTCTTTTATGTAGAATAATATGAAAAAATTGCTGTCCTGATTTCAGGGCAAGGATCAAATTCGCCGATAATTGAGGCTTGTCAAACTGGGTTTATTCCAGGAAAGATTGTGACTATTACCAGTAATAAAATCGGATTCATTTGGCTTAGAACGCGCTGAAAGTGCGGGCATTCCCAGCTGAGTTTTTTTACGCCAAGATTTTGCCTCTAACTTTGATATGGATAAGGCTATCGGTGATTATTTAGATGATCCTGAATGTTGATCCTCATTGTGTTAGCCGGCTACATGAAAAATCTTTAATCAAAACCATTCACACAACGTTTGCTGGGAAAATTTTAAATATTCACCCTTCCTTCTTCCAAAATATCCTGGGCTACATACTTATCAAAGAGCACTTGAGAATGGCGATGAACATGGTACAACCGTGCATTTTGTCAATGAAGAGATCGATGAGGCGCCATTGTATTACAAGCTAAAGTACCGATTTTCCCGGTGATACCGCCGAGGAGATCGAAGTCCTGTACACGTGAACAGGAATATAATATTTATCCTTTATGATTAAATGGTTTATTAAGATTGATTGAACCTATTGAAATCGTTTATTTAGATGGTAAGTTGCTACCACCTAATGGCTATGCTTACGAATAAAACGATATACTCTCTCTTGAAAAATAGTAATTTAAATCACCATTAAACCTGATTTTATGAAAAACAATAAACCCTGTATAATCGGGTTTATTATTGTGGGATATAATATGCCAATTAACTTTACTACAGATTTTTCAAGATAGCTCAATTTTATGCGTAATCAGCGAAAAACCGTGTTGATTTTCGTTGCGATTTTGTCGTTTGCACACACACTAATGCATTAGTTAGGTGTCCCAATGCCGAGCTTGGGTGATAATCCTAATCCGTCACTACAGGATATTGGTTGATGCACTGAGCAAAGTGGAGCCAACTGCACTGATTGGATCCGTTTTTATTCCAACAATTGTTGATGCCTTTTATTGCAACCCTCGGTATTGCAAACTATTCATCGTATTAGCCAGCAAAATCAAACCGATTAACTCAAGGTCCGACGCTGACATTGCGTCGTAGGTGTGGTCGTTTTAGATATTTTTATGAGCTTGCCACTTCTCTTTGGCATGGTCGATGTTGTGAGTCCGCTTTAAGCCAAAATGCGCACTTCTCTAGCTGTATCAATGGTATTTCTGGCTTTGTTTGTCTTTGTCCGTTTATGCTTATCACCCGTGCATCGATTGCTTCCAATCAATCTATCGGGCAAAGTGTTTACAAGTGTGGCGTGCGGGTGTTAAAACGTACGGCATCTGATTATTTATGCTTTGATCACTTATCATCACCTTTATTAGTGAACAGCGTTGGTGCAACCTAGTGTCACATCGTTTCTAAGTGTGATTTTTGCATGGTAGCATTATCTCAAATATCTATTTTGGTATTTACTTACTGTTTTACAGTTTATGTATGAAGGCATAGTATGAAGCAACTTCTTGAAATTTATTCCTCTTGTTCTCTTTTCATCACCTACAAAATGCTTTAGTGCGGAGGTCGCGATTGTCTTAGTGATCGCACCATCATTCGATGGTTGTATTTAAAACTGAAACCATAAGTATGATCGAGAAACACATCATGGCGATTGCTGTCGTCTTTGCTACCTACCGCCTATTTCAATGAAATCAAATATCTACGATGGAAAACATGATTATTAATGCCTTATTTGCATATTGTTTTATTGGTCACAATTCCAACTACTACGCCATTAGTGAGTTATTAGGCAAAGAAATCCAGTTACCGGATAATGTGGAACAAATTAAATGTAGGTTGGGCAGGATCATTCTGTGTATGCTACATATTTATCTCAGCCAAACATATGTCTGAAGATGCTTGGGTTGATTTCATCTTTTGGTTTACTTCTATGACCTTTGTTGTAACACCAGCGGTGCTTATATTTATCGTTACTTACCTAAAGATGATCAAATGACGGGACAAATACGGTTTCAACCATCGATAAAGACGGTCGTCAATCTAAAGGCGTATTATTACGCACTCTCAGCGATGCCTTCAGATACCAATGCTAACGCTGATAGTTTTCAGGTTGGATTATGTCAAATGGAGATGAAGCGGAGCAATCGGCAAAAGCATATTGCTCATGGTCGCGTTGTCACCGTTGCTGCAGAAAGTACGCATTTCATTAGCCTACCGCCAAGTCGAGTGACGTGGTGTTGCTGACGGCACAATGTCTCAGCGTAGGTCGGTCTTCTATTAAAACTGGCGTAGAAGTATGGCAGCGGCCAGTGAGCCCAGCTGCGGGAAACGTAAGCTGCGTGACAGATGCCAGGCGTCACCTTTGTCGTTGCAGAAAGAGATCGCAGCTGCCTATTCCACGAAGGTAATCTGAACTAGAACGAGGCATTAGCCTCTATCGAAGAATTCAAATTGTTAAAAGGATAAATGATGTATTAATGTACTTTTGCCCAAGATATTCCTGGCACTTTAGAAAACGCCTTGCTGTACGTGAGCAACATCTTGCTCGTTTGCGAAACACTACAAGCAGAAGGTCGTTTATTAAACCGCCGGTCCCAATCCAGCGACATTGACGATGAAAATCCAGGTGAAGCTGGCTTTACTGGGCTCAACTGTGATTGCCCACCCTGAAAGTCTGTCTGCGTGCAAAGACTCGCGCTGCAAGAACCTAAGTGTTGCTGGCGTCGAAGTTACGGTGATGTGATTGTTGCAAGCCCTTTCAGTTTTCTAAATAAACGAACTTTACATCAAAGACGGATCTAACATCCGCTTCTCCTTTATATGGAATCTCCGTGCGAGCACTTTCAAACACGCGACGCTCTGCTTTATTGATTTTAACCGCACTTTCAGGCTCAGCTTTGGCTAATCAGCACGTTCAGGTAAAAGCTAAATGATGAAACTGCGCCACAAACCGAACCTTGGCTGAAGAACGTCAACATGCGGCCACATAACAGCATGCCCGCGAATTGAGTTGATCGAACAACGCGCCACATTTTATCTGCAATTAGAGTCGCTCCTAAAAGTGCGGTCAAACATAGCATGTTTCTACATGCCAGCCTATTTCTGGCTTATCGATTCTTAAAGGCGATCCATTGCAACTGATGCTATGGCGGCTTATTTCAGATGCGCGTGTACCGTTAATCGCGAGACCTCGTGAAGAAGTAAATGTCATTAGCCAGACATTGAAACAATTTCGTCTCAGCACATTCCTCTCATTTACCATTACGCGGAAAATTAGATGCCAAAGTATCTTTACACTATTAACCAATGCTGAAAGACACTCAAGCACTCGCACAAACCCACACCAAATGAATTTGGAAACACACTGCCGTGCTGACAGCAAAATATCAACTAGCGACTAGATAGCACCCAGAAGCGATAGGAAAACGCTTCAAATGAGGCAGGATAAATCGGCTATTTTGGTGTCTCGAGGAAGGAAAACTTTAGCTCAACAATGCAGGAGCTTCCTAATCGATGCTCAACTCTGACAGCTTGGTATTCACAGGGTGGCTGCACCCAGATTCATCAAAAGCTGAAAATGTTTCTAGTCAAAATGATGCGAAAGGGATTAGAAATACTGCATGAGAGTTGTGAAAAATTGATGAACGCTAAAGAAGATGAGCAAGCAGCCGCCCGCCTAGCGCCCCATCAGGATCTCTTGGGAAAATCCAGCCAATTTGACATCGACTGAGAAATTGCCATTAATCGATGGTCATACGAATAAAATCACCAATAAATTTGTCGTAGTGCCAGGTTTTGCCCTGTTATCTGCGTACTATTCCAGAGAATATGAATGAGCCAACATTCACTTACGAGCAATGGTACAAGACCTGGCAATCAGAACGAAACTGAACACGTGGATTGGAAAATCGCTTATTAGCCGTTTCTGTGATAACGAAAGCAACTTTGTGCAATGGCGCGATTCAAGAACTTAAAACTGAATGCCGATAACCTCATTGAACGTCGTTTATGTACGGCTATTTGGCAAAACGGATTTATTAGGTTGGTTGAATGCCCTTTCCAATGAAGGAAGCACAAAACAAGAATGGCGTTATTGATGAAAGCACTCGAAAAGCGAAATGTCATGTGCCAAAGAAATAGCTCTGAAATTAAGCAACGAACGCGGATTCTACCTGTCGTTAGGCGACAGCAAAATGATATCCTGAAAATCGTGGCATGCAGTGACAAGGATTTTCGGTCAAGCAGAATTATATGCAGAGTATTTCCGAACCTACTGGGCACATGAATATAAAATTTCAACCAGAGCTCGCAGAAATTGCTGAATTCACGTCACTAGATCGATTAGGCACTGCCAAACAACGCGATGGCGCTTGTTAGAAAAATTATCGCAAGAAGAACAACTACAGATTGCTTTGAGCCAATATGAACGAACAAAATTGGTTTGAATAGGTGTGGATGGGTCGATTATTGCGAAAGCATGGGATTATATCGGATTACGTTTGCATGCTTATAGTCAATATTTTGATATTGCTCAGTAATGTGAGTCTCAGTGAAACGGAACCTCAAGCGATTGTGATAATCGTGTCACCAAAACTTTGCGATGGCAATTGCTCGCCAAGAAAGTGCTCGGAATCCAATGGCACAATCTTCCGCAAATGCGCGAGGATTAATGCATGATACTGGCACTGCGCAAAAACGGCAGAAAAATCAGCAACTTCCTTATAACGGTGGAGTTAGATTTATTCAAACCGTTAATAATATTTTCTACTCGGTACGGCGCACTTTAAATGAGCTGAATGCTAAATATCCAAACAATCGCATTTTTGATCGCCCCTGCCTATAATGGGTGAGCAAGCCGTGTCGAAAAATGGCTTGCGAGAGCCAATGGCAATTGGCCATGGATGAATTTATTGCTCCATTCCGTTCTTTGAAACACGAGGTTATGTTCAAAACGTACTAACTTATGATTTTACTATCAACACCTACAAGACAAAGAAAATTACAAACCTTTTAGCAAAGAGGAATATGATCGGCTATACTGGTCGCACTAGTTTAATAGTATAGGTTGTTGATATGCATTAGTCGCACTTAGAACAGAATGCTTTCTCGCGACCTTGCAAACCGCGTTTTGAAATTCATGGGAAAGCACAAGATTTTCTTAACGCTTTCGCTCACGCCAGATGAGCGCGATGCGTAGGTTTACGTTTACAATCGTGGCGCAGTTATTGATAAAAATCTCACAACAGAGATTCAACAGAATCTCAATACCAGTGCGCAACCATTACGCGTGGTTCTAATATGCTCAAAACAATGGATCCGGATTTTATAAACTGGGTGAAAAGCCAACTCGATGAGCAAGCTGCAAAAACTAAGCGAATTCTGACCGCACTTTTTACCTCTTTTTCACCCATCTTGGTGGAAAAATGCAACGGTTGCGTGGCGTTTTTCTCTCGCAATCCTGGCATTTTTCATTTGTTTCGCTTTATCCCTGTTCCCTTTCTCTGCCTATATGGCACAGCAAAAATCGGGCACTCATTACAGTTGGATTTCCTGCTATTCAATCAAATACGATTGGGTGAACCTGATGAAATCTACCAAATATGCAGCTTGCGGTGATTGCTGCTGAAGATCAGAAATTCTCCACCATTGGGGCTTTGATTTCGAGGCAATTCAAAAGGCCTTTAAATTTACTGAAAAATCTCATGCCGAACCCGAGGCGCTTCAACGATTTCTCAACAAACAGCAAAAACCTCGTTCTCTGGCATGGACAAGTTGGTTTCTGCAAAGGATTAGAAGTCCCAACAACGGCATTAATGGAAATCTTTTGGTCCAAAGAACGCATTTTAGAAGTGTATTTAAAAACATCGCTGAGTTTGGTAATGGTATCTTTTGGTGTGGAGTTAGCTAGCGCTATTATTTCAAAAAATCGGCGAAGAATTTTAACTGAATCAGAAGCGGTGACATTTCGCAGCGGTTTTACCAAACCCTAATATCTACAAAGTGAATGAAACTAGTGTTAGTTCGTAAAACAAAGTTGGATTATGCGACAAATGAATGGATTAGGCTTGAATTACCTAAAAGAAATGTAGATTTTGTTATAAAGAAAACCTTGAAACTCACTTTAAGTTTCAAGGTTTTAAATTTGGTGGAGATAATCGGATCGAACCGACGACCTCTTGAATGCCATATTTGCAAACAATCACATAAACCATTACAAAACAATACCTACGCCACTTGTCAACACTATAGTAATTAGTAGTCTAGCGCAGTACTAGATGCTTATCACTGACACAAAATTGACACATCAAAACGACACATCTATTACCCCTCTCTATATATATATCTTTCTTTCAAAAACTGTGATCTAAAATCACAAAACTGAAATAATTAAAAATAATGCGTCAAAAATGATGATGTAGTACGATGACTAGCATTACATCGTTAAGAGATACAACAGGGAATAAAAAGACGGCGGAATTACCCGCCGTTTTATTTTTACTAATCTGCGTTCTTTAACTTGCCTCCGGCAAACATATACGGATTGACATAACCGATGTATGTTTCAGGCGTGAAATCTTCTGGTTGAGCTTTATTAATTCATTCAATGCCCATTCATACGGAATTTTATCCCAATTTGGAACTGCTTGAATTGTGAAGGTGTTAACTGATAGCGAGTCTTTACCCTCGTCTTTTTGGCTTTTGACACGTAAGATGAGATGGTTACAGTACTATTATTAACATAGTCAAGTTGCAAGCCTGTTACAGCATGATGTTCTGAAAATTGAACCAGTGCGTGCATCTGGTCATTATTTTCTAATAAATCATTTGATTGCTCCTGATTTTTGGATATTTGGATAAAGAAAACCGCACTCGATTTATCAAAGTGCGGTGGTTTTAGTCAAGGTTGATTAAATTACGATTTGACCGTTTTCTCTGTTGTTTTGCCAATGTTGTCATGTTTACTCCTAGTCTTGTGTTATTGTTCTGTGTCTGATACTGCGTATGCTGTAATGCATATTTTAGCGGTACGACCATCTCTAAACTCAAAACTCTGGTGGATCTTTCATCATGATTTGTATATAAAACCTGTGCGATTTATTAGCCTCAACTGTAGAATGTTTTGTGTGAATTAACAATGAAGAAAAATTGCTTATCGGTGAGGGGGCTATGTTTATCCACACTTGATAGAATCCAAGAGTTCTATGAACAGTGATAATAGCCACCTCGCACAAATTACCACCGACCAATTGATTAACTTCGAGCAGTGCTGGGTAATTTACCAGTTACGCCTTCGAGCCTTGCAGCTCTGATTACGCCACCTTCGACAATTGCACTTTTACCGTCCCGCCGCTTACCACTGCACCATTAACTGTTCCACCATTGACTGTCGCACCATTAACGGTATTACCAGTACTGACACCACCAGTTATTCTTGGCGCTCTAATCTCCTGATTAGCCTGTATATGGTCGCCGCGGATTGTATTGGCAATAATATTTTCACCATGCACTTCGGTTACACCTGCGTTTTGCCATGGGCTAGGCTGCGTTGTGTATTCTGTACATTCTTCTAGCATTGGCCGAGCTACAAACATCCACGCCCCATTAGGATTAGCTCCATTCCCATCATAAAAGAAGAAAAATACGTCAACACTAACTCCATTTGGGGGGATTTTAAATTTTATAAACGCTCTTTTGGCGTTATTAATCCCTCTGAAGCCATAACCCGAACTCACCTCATCAGTTTTATGTAACAGCCATTCACCATTCTTGCCGCGGACATCAATATAAATCTCAACCTTTGAGACAACTATGATTGCTCATGTAGGCAGAGACCATATACCATTTATCTGCAGACACTGGCACATTCTTTGATAGATTCTGCACCTTGTATTTGGATTACCGGTTATCTTATTGTGCCACCTTAAAACATTCTCGTTTTTAAGATATCCACCTTTACCTAATCCATAATCCTCATCCTGTCTGCAGATTCGCTCACCACGTTTATCTCCAGGTATATTAGCCTCTGAAGCAGTCCAACTGTCTGGAACACTCGTTTGTTGGATTTGCAAAATAGGATTGTAAACAGGTTCGCACCTGAACCAGATGACAACTTATCTCTCGTCACAGACCCAGCTACGACCAAATCACCACGAATACCCACTTCGCCCATTTGCAACAGAAAACACTGGTTTTACATTACCGTCATTCTCGCATTTGCCACAATTCCGAATTTATCAGCCATAATAATGACTGGAGCTTTTCGTCTTGATTTGCACCAAGTGCGATACCGGCAACAGCAGTCCGTCCACCAGCAATAGCTTTGTGTTTTAATTGTGTGCATCGAGCTAACTGCCATTAGAGTCCTGCTACAGCACTACTCACCTGTGATACTGTTGATTCTGCATTGCCAACTTTAGCGGTTAAAGCGTTAATTTGTTGTGCATTTGCTTTTATCACTTTGCGCTTGAGCTTGTCTTACTGCTGTGATACCTGATAAAGCTGATTCTGCCTTAGCCGTCACAGTTTTAATTGTTTCAGCTTGTGCTATCCGTTTCTTTTTCAAGATTTTTAATTGCAGTTCCCTGATGACTGAGCTTGTGCAGCTATTTGAGCCAATGCCCCGCAACAGCAGTTTGTCTTGTTTTAGCTTGCAACAGCATTATTAATATCGGCTTTAATGGAGTTAATGCTCTTGACCGTTGACGGTGATTTTCTCCTTCTAACGCATTTAACAAGTTATCAGGATTATGATCTGCCTCACCAACACGCACGCAGTAAACTCCCTTTGTTGTCGTTTTATCGCCGCAACGCAAACCAAAAATAGTATTCCGCTCAACGGCACTCCACATCATATACATAGTTATTTTGTGGATATGGCAAGGTTGCCACTTAACCGCTGCTACATATCATTAGTTGCATCGTCGCCAAACTCGGTGGAGTTACCGACTCGTGGCCGTCTTAGGTATCCCAATCAAGCTCAATTTGCAAAGACAAGTAGCGACTTAGTCAGCTAAATCGAGGGATATTGAGATTAATCTCAAACGTGCGCGTTACCGATCGGAAAGCGTGCCCTAAACCGTTTTTGCTTCGTATCTCTACCGTATAGCTTCCGCTCGGTAGGTTATCAAAACCAATTTCGGGCTGTCTAAGTCTAAGTGAGTACTGTACACATTACCGTTGCGGTATAACTTAATGTCATACTTAACGGCTCCTTGATTTGTTGTCGTGGTCCACGTTAATTTAACCCCGCCATCACCAAAGCTAATATCTGCGTTAGCGGGCTTATTAACTCCTGCGCCATGAGATGTAGTAACGGACGGCAGTAAAGCTCGCGCTACCATCAACACTAGCCTGTTTTGTGGCCATGCGTTGTAATGCGGTAATGGTATAGCCTGTCGTCATTTTCGGTAATGCCTCAACGCGCGGTAGAGTTGCGCTGACACTACGCCTCGATTTAAGCACCCAGTTATCGAAATACTTCATCCCGTGCGGCACACTATCAAGCTCAACGATTGCCGGATTAGATTTATCGACCGACTTAATTTTGATTTTTGTCAAACCATCGGTAGTGATGTAGTTTAGATAGCTCTCTCCCTTAATCTCTACAGGCCGATCTAATGTGACCTTTTTACCGTTAATCGCAACAACTCGGCCGCCTAAAACCTTGCCGGCATAGTTGTTATCTGCGACCCTCGATAATATCACCTGGCAAGTGCATTAATCCTGTCGGCCAACAGCAAAAGTAATCGTGCATTGCTCAAGGCGTGATGTCTCTAACACCCATTTACCGTATCTATGAGCCTGTCCACGTGAGGTGCATCCATAAGCGGTCATTTTTTTAACGTTGTAACCGTAACGGGCAATCATGCTATCATCGGCAACGTACTCAATAGCCTTTTGCATAAGTTGCGCTCGTCCGCATACTCAACCTCAACTGCGGTAAAAATCGCCTTGCCTGCGGTGTATTGTCGGCTAAATTTGCCGTCAACTACGTTTGATTGAGCTGTATACACACCGGGTCGGTTGGTCTATCTTGGATTGCGGTAAATGTGTGCCATCCCAAACCGCAATAGCTCTAAATACGGACGCCATATCAGAGATGACGTTATAAGCGTCTCTTTGCTCGGTAATCCATAAGTTAGATACCATGCGCGGCTCTTTACCGCCGTAGCCATCATCCACCATTTCATCGCAATATTTAGCAACTCATATAGCATAAATTTATCAATGCCAAAATCGCCAATGCGCTCACCCAAGCCCGCTAACTTATCCGTTATAAGGTCGTAAAAAATCCATGCTGGGTTATTAGTCCAACCCAACTTAAAATCACCGCGCCACAATCCCGATGGTACGTGCGAGCTTCCGGGTCGTAAGTTGTCGGATTTTTGATAATACGCCCATACAGCAAAAAGTTGATGTTGGGAAAAATTTGGGTGTATCGGCTATCGGTCTTAATGCCGACAATAGCCATATTTGGATAGCTTAATTTGTGTCAATAATCTCAGCATAACTTTCACCCAATGCGTGCCATTTTGTAAGCGTTGAGATTTGCTATCCGCAGTCAAGCGCTTGACCGTAACCGTAAATGGTCTTGGCGGTAAATCATCTATGATGTAACTGCGGTAAAATCGATGACGATTTACCCTCGATCTGATATGTTCCGCGCGGCGTGTTGTTAACCAAAAACTTGGAAATCAACAGACGTGCCGTGTGTCCCCTCGATCGTTTTGTGAGATCAATGCGTTTACACTCGATCGTTGGACGTAAGCGTGTCACATCGATCTATTACTGATCTAGTAATAGGATGCTGTTGCTTTACCTCCGCTCCGACAGATACCTCACGCTCAGACGCTTCAAACCTCTAATGGCTTTTTGGTCTTGATAGCTCTAGATTGTGGCTGGATCTCGTGTTTTGAAAGTTAAAAACTAGCGGCATCATTATCATCTACACCATTAGCATTTTTGATCGGTGTATTGTCAAAATACGTGTTCTTTCATTTGTTCGCTGGCCCTTTAATTGGTCCGAGCGAAATTAAACCGATTGCGCGTAGCTTTTGCGCGGAGCGTAAAGAGTCTGCGCCTCGTGCGGAGCGTCCGCCGCCGCCTTTTGAACTACCACCCATCTATTAACTTGCAGAATAAAAACCACGCATAAAACGTGGTCTAAATGAAATCTATTTTTACTTTGTCGGCATATCGTCAAACGTCTCAACTCCCTGTGATATAAGCACAAGACTTTGTTAGCATTTTGCCGTACAGCAAAGGGATTGATCTGCCTTGCAGGGGTTAAGTTTTTGATATTCTAAACGAGGTGCTTTGTCGCCCTCTTTGCTGTAGTCACTCATACCGGAGGTTTAGTTAACAATCCAACAACCCCAGATAATGAGTGATGCCCCATTGCCCCCCATCATGGTAGCCGCCATACCCATGCTGGTGGCGCGTACCACGCAATAACCATTAGCACAACTCCGGCAACGATTTGTACACATACTGCCTTTACCCGCCCCGGCAACTATAGGCGTTAAATGCACTGTACAGCCATCTTTAAGGTCATAATCTGGCGTTGTTTTGAGTTGCTCCTCAGATAGATACTTACTACCTACACGGATTTTATAATAGCCTCTGTGGATGTGCTGGTCTCAAGGCCTTTAATTTGCGTAAATAACCTCGCTCATGAGCTCTTTAAAATTGCTAACCTCTAGCTCTATCGGGCTATCTGCAAATCGTTTAAGATCGCTGCATTTAACTTGTACCAACTCCAAATCTCCATATTGGAGTGAGTGTGCTTGAGCCAAAATCCGTTATACGGCACACGCGCCGATAATCTATCCTCGTGGTGTATCATCACTTTGGTTACCCAAATAAACCCCGGCATGATTAGCCACATCGGCGCTGACTTGGATTAGGATAATGCTCACTGCTGTACATCATCCTCTTGCATCAACTTGTAAAATCCGCATCGTTGCAACCTCCTCATACAGATTGGAGGATGTAAACCAGTCAAACGGATATTCCGACTTATCATCTAAATCAATGCCGGATAACATATAGCTATCTAATACTATATTTCGGCAATCTTTGTTTGTTGTTTTCAAACTGCCGCCTGATTAATGGCGGATATTGCGAAAAACACTAATATCGCCATCAACCACAAGCCAAAATCCAAATCTAACCGCGTTTGGCACTCTCTGTCTGCTGTGGATAACAAGACAATCCGCGCTCATCACCAAAACTAGGGTGTGGAGTGCACTAACGCAATAATCTTGCCAATTTCCTCAGCGCCGATAAATTCTTCCGGCTCAATCTCAAAATAATTGATTGGGTAGGGCGACACGTTGACGCACGGGATGTAGATATTTTGCTCCCCGTCAAAAACAACAAAACCGTGCATGATTCCTGCGGCTTGCATTTGTCGGCGTGCGCTAATATCTCTTGTTTTAACTTGTCATTAATCATGATTAATTGCCGTATTGTGTCGTGCTTGGGAATCCACCAAAAGGCAAAATCGCATTGTCACCAAAGCGCAATTTTCACAACCTCTTATGCAGTGTGAGCACTTATCCTTTTTAAGGTCACTTGTCGGCTTATCAAACTCATCTGCCACCGCGCCACCAGTGTAACCACATTGCGCAGATCGATACCGCCAAATGCAAGTGTCAGAGGTAATCATTAGTAACGGGATTTTTGCGTTATCCGTCTCAGCCGGGGACGCAAGCCTCAAAAGCTGCCTGTTGATCGTCAAGCTGATTTTAACTGCTCAATGATATAGTAACTGTGCACCTCCTGATTCGGATCGGCATTAGGGTTAACGCCACCCGGAAAGTTTTTAGCGTCTCAAAATGCTCGGCATACACAAGGCGCCGAGTGACTTTAGCCCCCACTCCTTGCCCAAAAGGGGCCACAATACCAGTAACCAACCCGTAAAGATTGGAAACAGTTAATGTCGGTCTATTGCTTGGCCCTTGTCCGCTAATCTCAAATCCATCTGCTTTTAATTGTAGGCTTGATACTCGTTACCCTGCCACCATAAGTTAACCTGCGACTGATTTAAGCCGTTGCTGAAACCGCAGCAACTCGCCTTAGCACTTGGATCTCGTACTCGCTTGAGATGTGTCTTAAGTCAATTTCCACAGCTCAAACCAAGGCGCCCTGTTCTAATTCCGGTAAAAAGTGCGGTCATTTTATCGGGTAGTTTTTGGCATATTTGCTCCATTGAAAACCGCACTCTGTTTCCAAAGTGCGGTCGGATTTTGTTGTGTTTTAGAAGTCGATTTTTACGGCTTTTTGGATTAAAGTCTCGCAAGTGTTTTAATACACGCCAGTTTGTCATTGGGTCGATGTTAAAAATCGCTTGTGATGCGGTTTAAAATTCTGATTGGTTGAACGTACACGCTTAAATATTCGTAAGCCTCGTCCGTAGATTTGCCCTGCTCATATTTGAGCCTAAAACGTTAAAGGTCTCTCAATATGTTGGAAAAGTGCCGACGCCACGTTTGAAAGCAAACCACAACCAAGCAAGCTCTTGAAGTTCATATTCGGTAAATTCAAAAACTGAATTTCTTTTTCACTGCTAGGTAGTTCAGGATCAGGATCAACTCCTTCTAAAAATTATCTTGTGTACATACTCTACTGCTTTGCGGTAATTGTTTCAATGTTAAATCTTCGATTGATTCCACGTTAAAGCGGGTGGTGATTAGATGATAGGCATCGGAATAAATTTCAGTTTTTCTTACTCACCAACATATTTACGGCATTGCGTAGGCCTGTACGATCATCTCACCGTGGTTTTACGTTCAGCTTTTGCCGTTGAACCAATAATCATGTAACGCTTGGTAACACTCTTTTTGTATTTGATTAATGTGTCACGGATTTCTGGTTTACAACGATTAATATCAATACCAAATAACCAACCATTTAAATATTCGATTGGTAAGCAGATCATTTCACGTTTTTGCTATCTTTCGGCTACTATGGTTATGATAACCATAGTTGAATTTAATACATCATCCGTTTCATTCGAGAATATTGAGATTTCCAATCCAAGCCGATATTTTCGCAGATTGGTTTCATAGCGGTGTAATGTGTACCGTTTTGTCTCAAATGTAACTAAAGATTGATGATTGAATGAAATTGTTTGGGTTGAGATTTGATTAGCCATTTCTGACTCCTTTGTTTTATTTTACGAAGATTTGACCTAATAGGGTCGCCAAGAGGTTCGTAAACTGAAACAAAGAACGGTTGGGATTATTCTTTCGGGTATTGTATTCTCCGCCCTCTCGGCATAGATAAGATGTGGTTATGCGCAATGAATGTTTAATGGCACAAAACAAACAAGGTTACTGAATTTTACGCATACACCGCTATGCTGTCGGGTGCGGATTTCCGCTTTTGTTTTAAGGTTACTGAGCCTTGAAGAACATATTATCAAAAAGCCCTCTTTGTAGTCAAGGGGCTAATTTTTCAGTTTTTGTAAAAAGAAATATGTAAGCAAATAAAGAATAGGATAAAATGCTGACAACAAGGATTTTTCCCTATCGGTTGGTTGTTACTTTTTCTCTTTTTATCCTCAGATTGGTTTAACTGCGAAAAATATTCAGCAATATCTCCCACATCTTTTCCTGATCTAATATCAAATACCTCTTTGTATATCGCTCAGGTAAAACCGCTTCTTGCTCAAGTTCTTTCACATACCCCAAATGGCATCTGGGCTATAATCAGTGATTGCAACATTTAATGTTACAACTTGTCCATCTACAACATAATCAATCAACACATCAAGATAGCAATAATCCTCCTTTGCTTGCGAGAAAATTCCAATTTATCGCGCTTAGAGATACCTGTTCCCGGTATGCCTAAATTTCTCGATAAACCCCATTTTTCCCATATTAATAGATGCGCTCTTAATTCCGGGTTGTAAACCTACGCCGGACTTGCTTATGTTTAACTTTACGCCTGGTAGGATGTCTTTCTAAATTTTATAGCCACTAGGATCTCCTTAAGTAAAGATAAGTCATTTTTACAAAATAAGAGATCCTATTCAATGGATATTAATTAAACACCTGCTCAAACGGCAGATCGTAATCAATATCACGCCGTTATCTGTGCCAGTCCATTTGCGGCAAATAACTAAGATTGCGTGTTGTTTTACCAGGTTGTAGCCACTCAAACGACTTATAGCCACCGTGCCGGACTCAAAAACGCCTCAAGCTCGTTGATAGCCGATTTATCTCGCTTGCTTAGGCGTACCGTTGGAGTAGCTTTGATTGCTGGCATGGTTAATCCCATCTTGCATGCGTTGAGAGTATCCGTTACCAAATTTAATCTCTTTAATCTTTGGCTCGGTCTCTGTTGTCATGCCCCAACGGACACCCCATTTAAAACGCTCTTTTGCCATACTACCTCGCCATCATTCCGCCGCTTCGTGACTCGGCTTTTTAACACATCGTACACCTCGCTGTCTTGTTGCTGTTGCAACCATACGCGCAAGTTTTTCGTTGTCGGCGCCATTACCGTCAAAATTGTTTGTTTGATTGATACTAACGCCGCTCCGCCGCCACCACTGCTTAAGGCTTTGTTTAGATTTTCATTGCTCGTAATTTGACCACTTGCACCCGGCACAAAGATTTCTGGACCGCGCTCACCCACAAGATAAGCTCGACCGCCGCCAACTGGGCCACCATTAGCCCGCGCACCCTGATAAGGTTACGCTGTTAATTGGCTTAATACTGACGCACCTTGTGACGCAACTGCCGCCATATTGGCAAACTTTTGCGCTGGAGTAACTGCGGTAGGGTCATTCATGGCTTTCATCACGGCCGCATGGAGGTTGAGCATAGATTCGGCAATTTGAAACGATTTTTGAGATGGCAAAAGCGTTCGATATGCCGCAGACTGCTTACCACCTGCAGATTCCGCCAATCCCGCCAATCCATCAAATAATGATGCGGCAATGTTTAGCTGTGTCGTTAGTGCTTGTCTCATCTAAATCTTCCTTGCGTTGTCGATACTCGATCTTCTATTAATGCTTTTAGCCTCTTCGAACTGCTGGACATTGATAAGTTGCTGCTCATACAGTTCTTGTGCCCTTAACTAGCTGATCTTCCTCGGAGTAATATCGCTTTGGACATACGGATCATTACCTGAACCACGAATATCATTAAAAACATGACCGCACTTTATTAGCTCTGTCATTATCTTCTTTAATCTCTTCTCGCTTTCGTTTTTCTAAAGCTTGATCGTATGCTTGAGCCTCTAGCTCCAGATAATGCTTTCTCAACTCTAACGCACTACTAAAACCGCGCTCTTGGCATCTTTCTCGGATATAGCCATTCCATTGATTTTGGTTATGCGTTTGCTGATGCTGCAACTCTAACTTTTTGCATTTCATTAGCATATTGCATATCCAAAGACGCAACATCACTCGTTTTTACTACCTGAGCCATGTTTAGACTTAATGGACGCTTTCGTTCTCTCCTTTGCTTATTGCGGCAAGTTGCTCATTGTAGTTTTGTTCGAGCTTTATCAGTTCTGAGTTTCTTAATTGATCAATTGTTTCAAAACCACGTAATTTCAACTTCGCTTAGAACAAGATTTTGTATCGCTTTCTTGTCTTTTCATGTTGCTCTGTTAGCTTTTGTTGTCGAGATTTTAGTTTATCTTCAATCTTTTTCGAGTTGAGCCTTACCGGCTTTCTCTTCTTCTTTCTCCGCTTTCTTGCGATTAGCTTCTGCAGCATCCGCATCAGCCTTTTGTTTATCCTGTTCTTCTTTAGTTTTTGCACGAGCCTTATCTAGGTTAGCTTGCTGTTGGTCCATTGCTCACGCATCGCAGCCAAGACTTCATCGCTACCATCAAAAGCCCCTAGATTCAAACTGTTGTTCTAGAGACTTTTGGATTTCTAGGATAGATATTTCATTCTCTAAGTTTTTAACATGGGTAGCGGTATCAACCCCTTTCATTGCTTTGGTTAATTTGATAAAAGATGTCGAAAGACTATCTACCACACCTTTGAAAAACTTAGTAATACCTGTTGTTTCGGCAAACTGTTCTTTAGCTCATCTGTTGCCTGCCCTAGTGTATCTAGAGCACCAGATAATGTGCCACCTCGCAGAAGATTCACCAGTGCCGCTGACACGCTCTTGTAGCGCCTTAAATATAATTTCTTGCGCCTTAGCTTTATCACCAGTTTCAACAAACGAATTGATTAAATCCGCTGTTCAGAAGTGAGCTCTATGCCTTTTTCTTTTTCAGGATAGATATTGCATCGATTGATCTTTCCAACGCACGCCCAAGGTTTCTAGCCTCGCTTGAAATATCAGTACCGAAATGTCTCAGCTAAATCTTGTGATAGCTTTAATCGCCTCTTTAAATGATTCTCCAGTAACGCTTTTAAATGTCATCACATGACATTGCTTGGCGAACACCATCGGTGCTGGCAAGTCGTATTCATCGCAACAGATCGAGCAAATTTATCCAGCTCAGAAGATGAAAAACCAACGGCCGCGCCAGTCGCCCTTGATTGAGCCTCTGTCCCTCGCACATAGCGCTCTGTTTCTTCAAAAATCTTATGCCGTCGCCTAAAGAACCAACGAAAGAAACTACTGCACCAGTGGCAGCTAATGCCGCTGCAGCTAACCCACCAATCGCAATTTTAGTGAGATTAATACTGCCATGGGTTTTACCAAACCATCTAGAGATTTTTAGCCTTGTTAATTTCTTCTGTAAACTTGGCTGTCTCTGCCTCGAGTTTTATTTTTAAATTGCTAATCTGATCCAATTCTCAACACTCCTGAATTTGCAGCAGAAGCCTCCATCATTTCCTCATCCGTCATTTCTTTTGGCGGCTCATCAGAATTAAAGATAGAAAAATCCCTAGCGGTTACAACCTGTCTTTGGCTGCGCAGTTATAGACCGAACTTGTGATTATTCCGTAGCCATAATCAAGCATTTCCAGCGTGAATGGTCGCGCCCTGAAATATTTATGACTCAAGAAAAAATACTCCGCAAGGGACATCTCACGAGCATTCTTCGGTAGTCTGCACGCTTAAATTCGTGCGCAAGTTTTAAAACAAAAATCAAGTTCGGCCTCTAGACGTTTTTACTTCGTCATCCGCACTCTCAGTTTCTTCACGCCCCTCAGATTTAGGGAAGTTACACATATTTTGAACAGCCTCTAAGACCAAATAAAAAGTCGCTATTGGTAAGCGTTGTTAATACTTCTTTTTGCAACTCTTCAATAGTTTTATCTGTCTGAGAATGTGACAATGAAAAAGCGATTAATCTTGCATGAGCCAATGTTATTTCTGTCATTTGGTTCAGTTTTGCATTAATTTCCTTTCTGTATCTTCCGTTTTGATCTGTTCTGGGTTTTTCCAGGGAATTCATATACTCGATATATTCGAGATAATCTAAAGCAGATAACGCCGATAACTGGAAGAACGTGCCCACTAACTTCAAACTTGATTTGTTTTTAACATAATTAATCACCTGCTTGATTTGTTTTCAGCTAATAACGGTTTACCAACATTGGTTAGCTTGATTTGTACGAGTCATTGTCTCATTTTGTGGGACAGCTTTACCTAAAGACGAAACCCAAGCAAAATAAACATCTCGCGTACCGTTTGATATACAACTCAGGTAAAATTTCTTCTTACCGCTATCAAAGTCTGTAACGATAGCTTGTTGAGCAGTATCCCCTGGCAACCATGCAAGAGTGATTGATGTTTCACCTGCTGATTTAGCACCTTGGCTTGTTGATTTCCATTCTGCGTTTGGATCGTCTAAGTAGTTGTCTTCATAGCTTTCCGCAGTAACTTCACCAGGTGATAACTCTTTAATTTTTGCAATACGTTCCAGTTTTCGGCTTTTTAATTTCTGCCGCTGAAATTGTTCCACCTTTGAATAGCAGTGGTTTCTTTCTCATCTTTTAAACGAAAAACTGCGTACCTGCGCCTTTCATTGGTGTTGTGTCTTTTTTAGCCATTATCTACCTCGTATGTAATAGCGTATTGCAAGTCAGCGGCTATCCAAGTCGCCATTTGGTCGTCTTGCTCATAGTCAAATGCCGTAAATGTCATGTTTTCTGTTAGTGTGGTTAAAGAGGATTCAACAATGCCCGATTCGTAGATTTCTTGCTAATTTATCCAAGTCATCTTCACGGGCGGCGGACTTCATAAAGCAGGCGACATGGAGCGTTGCCTGCATTGTGCCGTCTAAATATCCGGTAGGAGATACGCCACTAACAAACACCGCAACGGCGGGGCTTTTGCCTCAATATCGGTAAAATGACGGCTTGCCATTGCTAAACTCTTTAACTTTTTGGGAGGTGGCTCGTAATGCGTCAATGACCGCCTGTCTTATCTTGGAGTGGATTTTTCATTTTTAACCACTATTTGGATTTGTCGGATTAGTTGAGTGCGTAATTCCTGCGGCATATCCTTTTTCATAAGCCCTTTTTCACTCGGCATTAAAATGATTCGGTGAGCGGGGTTTTGAGTGGGATTTTTGACTCACATCGATTGGGTAGCGATCTTTACCTTGCCGTTGTAATACTTGCACTCGTCCGTTTTTAAGTTTTTGGATAAATGCTCGAGGATGAAAAGACGATTCCCGACCTTTAACTGACCTTATTTTTCACCGCGGCGCACGAATCGCCCTCCGCCCGTTACTAAACGGATAACCGGTAGATTGCCGCGATTCACACGGATAAATGCGCTTCAGTCGTCTTGGCTAGCTCTTCAAGTTTCGCACGACCTTTAATAAGTCGTTTTGGTACATCAACCTTTTTGATGTCTCAATCACAGATCTAACCATCACTTTAGCAGCAATGTTATTAATCGTGCGTGCCATGGCTTGAGGTACCGCTTTTTATCAATGTCGGATAAGGCTTTCTTGGCTTTTTCGATGTCGTCACACTGCTATCAGTAACTTGCATCCTCCTCTAACTGGAGCATGATTGTGCCGCTGTTAAACGTAAACCCAGTAACAACATAATCAACGCCATTAATGGTTGTGTTTTATCCCCTTTTTAGGCTTATAACCGGAGGATTTAAACATTGTCAACGTACGGTAAACACCATTCATCGGCTCCATTTCTTTTGGCGTCTCATCAAGCACCGCCTTGTATTTATTCCCGCCGATAACATAGACGGACATCATCACGTCAGTAATGACTTTGTCCGCCCGTGCAGTGCGTCATCAAACAGACTAAGCGTTGATTTTGACATCTGCAGTGTCCACGGTTGCACGCTGCACGCCACGCAACGCCTGAGCGCTTGTTGCTACCAGCGGTAATCGTTGCACCTTCAGTTGCTGACCAGTAAACGATCGCACCTGTTTCACGTCATCTGCCGCTTTTTGCTTTAACGGTAAATACACCAGTAGTTAAGCCAACGCCTGCACCGCCTTGAGCAACATCATTTTTCTGCAACAACTGCAAGATTTTCGATCATTGCAACATCACCGCTCTTCATGGCAGCGGTCGCGGTAAAAGCGTACTGTATTGCCATCTTGTACGTAATTTTTAGCCATAGTAATTAATCCTATGATTTATTTATCAACCGCACTTCGATTAAAAAGTGCGGTCGTTATTTATTGTACGTTGAAAGTGCTTATTGGTAACTTTTTACAATGCCGCGATAGTCAATCACGTTCACGCCAGCACTCAATGCGTACTTTGGTAGATACACCATCAACAGTAAAGCCGTTTTTGTTGCTCAGTGCTATGGCGTGTCAATGCCGTCAAGGTAAGAAAACTTCAATTGCTTCTTTATTGATTAGCTACCAAGATTTCGGATCAGCGACTTGTAAACGTGTTGATTTAAGCGCTGACACAACATCGCGGATTGGGTTAATGATGCGAGTTAGCATCTGCACCCTCAACACTTGCCGAGCCTAAAAACTTGTTTAGCGCGGGTGTAAAAGCGATGTTGGCAGCAACATAAATTCAGGTTCAATCGCCAACGGTTCACCACGGGCATTAACAAAAGCTCATTCATCATTTGGATAGCTTTATCAATATTGGTTACATCCAATGCGGCATTATCAAATGAGTTTTTGTGCGAGGCATCAAATACTTGCCATCTTGTGCCATCGCGTTACCAGTTAATAACGCAAACACTATTTAGCGATTGTTGCACGTGCAGCTTGTCCCATTTTCAGGAGTTTTTGTCAATAAGTGCATATCGTCGTGATGATTGCTTGACGGGTAATGCTAACATTGCCCGTAAGTTGCTAATGCAACGCTAGCACCCTCATCACCGATTGTGCCGTAGGTGTGTTCCTCGCCCTCACCGACTGTGGTAAGTAACCAAAATCACCCAATCCAACGCGTTTTGGCCGCGCGGAAGTCGGTTAATGCGCCGCGTGAGGTAAACTGATCAAAGTTTTCCGCGGCTGTTTCCAACCCTTGAGCAAGGATTTGTGCGCCACATCAATTAAGATTTGACCAAAGTCGGAGCTTGAGTGGGTAAACGCCATCAACCATGCTCATTGCATTATGACCGGACACGCTAATACCACGATCAACCAATGATGCACGGGCAAGTTCACGCAATGTCATTGCATTGTAGGCGTTGTCTTTTTGCATCAGCTTGTCTTTGTCGATACCGGCACGTGCTAATAGATTGTTTAACACTATCACCAACGATATTACCATTTCCAGCATACGCGGTAGGCGCTGCACTTGGCGTTGTGCCTGCACCAAGTTTTGCTAATAATTTGTCTGGCTTGCTCAGAGTAATTGATAAATCACCTAAACACTCCACCAACAAATCACTGTGAGCTGAGCCAAACGGTGCAAATACCGCTTTAATGTCAGCGTTGCGTTTATTTAATTCCGCCTGCACTTGTGCGGTGTTATCTACTGGAGCTGTCGGCGCTTGATTCGCTGGCGCAGTAGATTCGGTTTTTGTTGCTTGTGGTGCGGATGCGCCAGCGTTGCCTTGTGGCTTAAACAACATATCTTTTAATTTCTTTTGGCATATTTTTCAAAGTCCTCTAATTTTCGTGATTTAATAGACGCCATCGCCACAAGTGGTTCGGCTAGGTTTGTCAGCAAATCCCTTGTTCAACGCATTCTTTTGCCGTTGAGCCAAGTTTCCGCTGATAGCATTTCTGCTAATTCTTCAGGTGTTTTCCCTGTTTTGTTCGCATAAGCTGGGATTAGCGTATTTTTCGACCTTATCTAATAGGTCAGCATGCTGCGCATATCCTCAGCATCACCGCCTTGGATACCCCAAGGCTTGTGGATCATCATCATTGCATTTTCTGGCATGATTACTTCATTCCCTGCCATTGCAATAACGCTCGCCATACTTGCCGCCAAACCGTCAATGTAAACTGTCACATTGGCTGGATGATTTTTTTAGCAAGTTGTAAATAGCGATTCCGTCAAAAACATCACCGCCTGGTGAGTGGATGTGTAAGTTAATCTGTTTTAAGTTATTGCCGCAGGATTTTAAATCTTGCGCAAAACTCGCCGCAGACACACCCCAAAATCCAATCTCATCATAAATTGAGATCTCTGCCGTATCATTGGCTTTGGCTTTGATTGAGTACCAAGACTGGTTATTCGTCTTTGTCACGTTCGCTGCCATCGCCATTGGCGACAGAATCATCTTTTTGTTTTTCATTTGTTGTACCTGTGTTAGTTAAATCCGTATCAAATTTGAGACCCAATTCTCGGTTTTCCTCAACCTCAACCTTACGTCTGCGTTTTACTTCTGCTGATTGCTACCGCTTGCTCGTACTGCTTGGCTTTCCGTTGCCAATCCACCTTTAATACGCTCTTTCCAGGCTTGCGCCTCTTTAGTCGGATCAATCCACGGCATAACTGGGCCACTATAAACAGCGTTATAAAGTGATGCAGGATCGATATCGACTGGCACCTCAATCTCGCCACTGACAATCGCCATTTTTAGCCATTCGCGGTAGATTGGACGAGAGATATGCGCAACAAAAGGTATCTTGTAAAACGGAGTAACCCTCAAAGCTCTCAACCAACTCTTGGCGTTGGCTTGAGTAAGTGCCGTTATAGTCACGGGCAATGCTTGAGTAGCTTGAGCGAGTACCAGCCGCGGTTGCTCTTAATTGACCATTTCTAAAGGTTTCGAGATTGACATTCGGGCGATTAGAATTAATTAACCCAATATCTTCACCAGGCTTTAAATCATCAATGATTGCACCTGGAGCAATTTCAAAGTCGCGCTCAGGGCTATCCGTGCTGTAATCCTCATTATCTCCGTAAAGTGCGGCATCACCTTTTCTAATGTACATCGTAAAGGCGGCTGCTATTCGCGCGACACACGCTCGCTCTCTTCGTAATCTTTAAGATCAGATAGGCGGACAATAACGCCGTGCAACATCGACACGCCACGTACTGGTGTAGGCGTTTTTAAAACGCAAGGTGCAGCATATTTTCCGCTGGCACCATTTTAACTCGCCCATAAGTGCGGTTATTTTCCTGTGGATTGTCCATGTAAACCCGATAAGACACAGGACGACGCCAGGCGTTAATCTCTATACCTTGGATTACATTAGCTGTGTCAGATTGCCACATCGGCACAAAATCAGGCTCTAACGCCTCAAGACTAAATGCAATGTCAGTGCTATGATTTAGTCCAGCTACACTACCCCGCACAAGCTGGATAAATACCTCACCATCTCGTAACCAGGTGCGCAAAAGCATTCGCTCTAATTCTGGCCGAGTAAATTGTCCTGTAACCTCAGGTCTAACAGACCATTCCGCCCATTTTTTGCGGATTTGTTCAGCCAGCTCCTCATCAACATCACCTGTTAATTTGAGCGGTTGTGGTTCAATATGGATTCCTCTAGAGCCAATCACACGCTCTTCCATTTTGTCCAAAAATTCCGATCACAATATCGTGATTTTGATCTAACGCTCGAGCCTGTTCTCGCAAACTTACCGCACTCTGTTTTGTCGATACGTTTGCACCTTGGCTTTCACGTTTTGCTTTATGTGTACGATTTGGCATTGCTGCCTCATAAGCATTCATCACATAGCGGTTTTTCGCTCGCTGTGCACCCCATTTAGGCGAGATTGTGGCAAATCGCTTTATCTACTATTCCCATTTTTAAAAATCTCGCATATTTGATTCTGTGGCGTTTAACGCGCTGTCTTGTTTCCGCTAATAACTCATTAAGCATTTGTTGATAGCGGTCACGTTGTTTTGTCCATTCGGACACTTGGTAAGATACAGATCGCCCGTTAAAGCTCACTTGGCTTTGGGCGTTTTCAATTTTCTCGTCAAGTGCTCTGATTTTTTCTTCGAGTTCGTTTCTGTCGTAGATAGCCATTTTTGCCCCAATAAAAACCGCACTTTTTACGGCACGGTTAGTTAAGTAGTGGTAACTCAATTTGCAATTTATCTTCAAAGATTTTTAGTGTTGCTTCAAAGCAACGGCTTTTTACCTTCCATTCATTCAGCGCTTTACCACAAACGCTTGCTAATTGCTTTTCGGCTTTATGCTCACCAAGGCTTGGTAATATTGCTCAAGCAATGTCATATTGCCAGATAACAATTGCTCTTGCATAAAAGTTAAAGGCTTTAATGTAAGCGATCTTAATTGCCATTGCTTTTTGGTTTTTATATCCCATAACCAACAACATAAAGCCGTCTTTTGTCATCTCAAACATTGGACGCTTTTTCGCCTTTTTATCGATGTATTCAACCAAACCAAAATTGGTTCGGTTAAATTCGTCATCACCAGATTCTAAAATTTCACGGATATCACGTATAACATGGTAATGATACTTGCCAAAAACTTTTTGCTACAGTTTCTGATGTGGTAATAGTTTTTGAGCCTTTGTTTTGTATCAAACTGTTTAAAATTTTCGGGATTTGCTAATTGCATTTTCTGCCTCCAAATTTAGATAATACAAGCCCCAACTATCTCTAGTCAGGGCTTGAGTTATTACGCAACATATCCACCTTTTCATAGGCTCGGCATCTGCCGATTTAAGGTTGTTTGGGAGTTAAAGCCAGCCGCTTTTACTTCCACCACCACTTAACCAGTTACTACTTTTTGATTTTAGCTTTTTGGTGGGGGTTGGTTTTATTTGTTGGATTTCTACGCACTTTCAGTTTCTTCTTTTGATGCGGATGATTCTCTACGGATTACGTTAGGGTTTACGCTTGGCAATTTAGCCCAGTATGGGACATTGTCCTCATCTCCCCATTTAATACGCTCATAACCACGCAAAATAGCGATTGCATGGGTATAGCAAAATAAGTCAAACGCCTCATTGTTGCCTTTCCCTGGTTTACGCCATTTGCCGTCTTGTCCACGCTCCTCATAAGTCAGCTCATCAAAAACCATTCGCCCTAACCATGATGGAAAATGGATATAGTTAGCGCCAACCGTCTCACGGCTTAATGCGTTACTAATGCGATCTTTGAGTTGATCTGTTTGGAGCAAATACAAAGGCACATCACCGCGCGCTGTAGCGTGGCGATCTGATCGAGAGGTGTTGTCAGGGATAAGTGCGGCTAATTAATTTTGGCGGCGCGTACTATCACCTTTTACGAGATATACCCGCTTAGATAATCCATCTCGTTTACATCTGCGCCAAAAATTTATAGGCGTTATCCGTTACACCGTCCTCACCACCGCTATCAACAGCCATAGCAGGACTGGCATAAAACCACATCTAACCTCAATGCGATATTGCTTATTAAGCACATCACTAATGAGTAAAATCCCAGTCCTCAGGGTAGGCGGATGGATCAATTGAGAGGCTTTCTCCGTCGGAATTGCTCCGCATTGATGATTTAATATTGTATCTATCAATGAGCCACCGCTCGCTATTTTCGCCATAGCCCACAATTTGGACTACAAAGCGGCGATTCCGCCCACCCCTGCACATCAACTGCAGCTAATAAAAACGGCACCCATAAGGCACTGTTCTTTTTCAGTTTCTTCTCGTCGCTCCATCAGCTCATCGCTTTGGCGTTGTTCTAGTGCGGAGCGTGGTAAATCAAGGGCAATCCCCAGTCTGTATTTGTTACTGCCTTTAGCGTTTCTTCACTACCTGTCATTTCAAATTCATGTTCAGCGGTGAGTAATTTATAGGTTAATTGTGCCCATGTTTTGATAAGCGGCAGCTGGTCCCTCTAGCCAAAATGATGCAATACGAGAGTTTCTTCCCTCGCCATGGATTACACCACCTTTATCTATCGTTTGCCCCTCTTTTAACCACTTGCCACCGATGTTTAATGCGCGCTTTCTGTCAGGCTCAATCAGGGTTTGACAGTGTGGGCATTGCAGACGGGCTTTTTCCGATGCTTTGACATAATCGGTATCATCACGATATCCGACCATGTTAGCCATTGATGGCTCAAACCAATCAGAGCAATGTGGACATTGCCAATCGAATCTACGTCTATCGCCACGGTTATATAAAGATAAAATACCTGTTGTTGGCGGTGCCTCGTGAGTCGTTTTGGGATGATGTTTTATATCAACAATATCCTTGCCTGGCGAACTCTCTACAAGTGTCATACCAGCACTCATAAATGTAGTCGTCCGTTTGGACGCTAAACTAAACCCATCGCCCTCACCGTCGACATCATCGGGCCAACGGTCGTAGTCAGTTAATGCAACGTATTTGTAGTCAGACGATGACAATACATTAATTGACGGCCAACCGATTTTTAACAGGTTACCCGCTCTAAAGTATTTATCGTGGACATTGTTATCGTTTTTACGAGGGCTTAATCTTTTGCAATCTCAGGCGAGCATCTAAAGGTGCGGTCTAAACGTTTACGACTATGCTCGCTTGCTTTTTCTTGTGTCAACTGCACAAGTAAAAATCTGACGGATCGCAAACAATCGAGTAGGTTATCCACCCATCAATTAGACCAACCGTTTTACCTGTTCTGGCTGGCCCAACAAAAATAACTGCGTCATATTCGCGAGAGTTAAGGCAATCCATCGGCTCTAAAATATATGCCGCAGTGTCTTTATCCCATTTAACGGAGTTCCCGCCACCAACAGGCACACGCATATACTCAGCGACTGCCTCTGACACCTTCATTCGACGCGGAGGCTTAAGCAGATTTGCAATGTCTCGTCTAATGTCTTTTAGCTGATGCAAACATTACTGCTCCTCTGACTTATCATCGCCAGCCTGTATGTGCGATGACATTTGTGACTTAACGTCATCAATTACTTGTATTACACGGGTTAATTGCGATGATGTTAATCCACAATCACGCTCTAAAATATCAGGCAAAGTATCAAGTGACTGCACTACTGCTTTTGCCAAAAAACTCATCTCTTGAGCAACTTCAAAAGCTGGTACCAGCTCTCCAGTGTCGCGCTCATATTTAAGTCTTTCGTTCTCCGCCTGCCAAAATGCCCGTCTCTCAACAGGTGACAAACTATCAACATCTGCCGTCATTTTTTCGGCAAGCCCGATTTTGATTAAATCGGATATTGCGTATAACTTTAATTTTGAGTTACTACCGATAGCAGGAGTAAGTCCTGCAACCCGTTGTGATACGGTCTGACGGTGCATTCCGACAAGTTCGGCAATCTGATTTATATTGAGTTTTTAAATCGAATAAATTATCCATACCGAGACCGTAAAAATGCCTAAAAAGTAAAAAGATGATGATGCCCAAGATGTCAAAAACTGTCGAAAAACCGCGCGCCCTGAAACCCCGTGGAAAGGGTATCCCCTCAGGAGTACCTTTTAATCTTTTAAAAATCAAGCTCTTTGAAATAAAAAAGACCGCACTTTATTTGGCGGTCTTAGTTTGATTAATCCACTTGTTAATATTAGTGATTTGGCTAGCACACATATCTCGCTCAGCTGTCACTGTGATTAGATGCTCTACTGCATCGCCATAGGTCTCACCTGTAAACGGTGTTCGCGGGCAAGTGGTTAAATCACGCTTGTGGAGGCGATAAGTATTCAATTTTACTTACTGGCTCACGCAACTGCTCAATAACGCTGTTAGGCATATCGGTGTTAGCGCAAGGCTCTTTAACCAGTATTTTTTTAATGCTTTCACGCTTCGTCTCCACTTTTTGGCGCAGCTCATTTGCAATTCGCTGCTGAATTTCGACCGCTTGCCGTTCTTGCTCAAGTTGAGTGTTTAACTGTTGATTAGCTAATTGCTGTTCTGCGATCAACATTTTCTGCTCGGCGTTCTCTTTTATTAGCCGATCCATTGCACTTCGTTGATGGATAAAAGCCGATGAAACGCCAATAACGACTACTACACCACTAACAATTAACGCATTACGCAAGCCCATTGAACATATCCTTTTCGCGTTTGCGGCGATTTAGCAACCCTTGCACTGGACGACCACCTGCGTTTTTCCAAGCTAAAAATTGCTCTGCTGCGCCTTCAAAGTCATTTGTATTGAGCTTTTTGAGTAGCGTTGAACGCAAAGTTTGTCTCGCCGATGAAAAGACTAGCTAACTAAAAGCATCGAACTCATATTGTTTAAGTGGCACTTTTACAAGGCGGGTAATTGCTGATTCAAACTTTAATAAATCTGCACTCAATAATTCTCGAGATTTATTGGCCGAAATAACCATACCTTTGCAGCAGGCTTGCACATCAACTGCGCCAGTATGACCGACTCCAATCGTCCAAACACCAATAATGTCCGCATACGCTGTTAGGCGTTCCCTCTTCACGGCGGATAAACTGCAAACCTTTCTCACTAGTTTTCATCTTCCGTCACTCCTGCTTTTGTTTTTAAAAGCGTAAAATCAACTGGCGAATTGCGCTTGTACCCAATAAGCCAGCGTAGCGCCGATCGGCGTGATTAAATCAATATCCAACCCGAAATGCGTAAGAACAGGGCGGATTGAACCTGCAATCAAGCTGCATAAAAAGGCTTCACGATAACTCTTCTGGCTGTGTCTTTTTACCGTAAAGAAATGATTTCGATAGGGATGCAAAAAGGCCACCAACACTCCGCACACAAAACTACTATGCTGAACGAAGTAGGCGACTACAACAGTCCAGAGGTCTGGATTTTTCTCTGGCATTTTTCATACTCCACCCCGTTTTTCGAGGCAATAAAAACCCACCAATCACGGCGGGCGTGAATTCTGCTAAAATTAATTTTCCACAACTAAATCAGCAGAGGTTAAACATGATTGAAATTGATAAATTAAATGATGGTTACTATAACTTCCTGTACCAATCAGGAGAAGGAGACTCAACAAGCGATACATCATCTCCCTGTGTCGGAGGTTTCAACTTAATTCAACACCCAGAACTCATAGAAGAAATACCTGAAGCAAAATATTCACCTATGCTAAAAATTGCTCATTGACCTCAACCAAGAGAACTTACCTTTCACCTCACTTTAGGTTGTGGCTATTGGGCATTTAGGGACAACAGGGATACATCTTATACTTATCTTGAGTTTTCCTTCAAAAATATCAAAACGGCTCAAAAACCTTTCATTTATTCAAACTATTGATGAACAATTTATCGATTATTTACACACTCACCGCGAACAACTGGGAGTGAATTTGGCGTGCCGCCTGAAGCATTTGATACAACTTATTTAGCTTTTGCCTGGAATTATCGTCCATTTTTCTTATTTTTGGAAGCGAAGAACGCATCTTGCTCTATTTTTCAAGCTGGTAGCCCACAACATCAAGATCTCGAGATATTCCTTGATCTACTTCATCGTTTTCTAACCGAATATTTACAAGTGCCATCATAATCACCAAATAAAAAACCCCCGATGGAGAACCATCAGGGGTTTAAAAAATCAATTCTGCGTTTGCTATGTGCTAAAACCGCAACTTACCGAATATGTACACTTTCACTTGCAAGTAATCAAGTGTTTTATAATTTTTATGCAAAATCCATTCTTCGCACAATTTTTTTCAAAAGTGCGGTCGGATTTTAGTGATGTGTTTAGCGTTAAAAGATAATTTTTAATTTGCGTTAGTGATGGATTTTCTATTTGTTGTGCGAGCAGTTTTTCGCCCTCGTGTATAAGAAAAATTCACTAAGTAGGCTATTTGCACGGCTGGTAAGCTCGTTGCTTCGAGTAATGGCGAGCTATGCCGAGTAAAGCAAATTGTTTTTCTTGATAGCAAATAACTTTCTCTGCCAATTTTTGAGCCAGTTTTGCATGTTTCATAATGGCATCAAAAATATATTCAGGGATAATAACTTCTTCGCCTTTTTAAAATAAACCATCAAGATTTAGGGTAAGAAAGTGAATGTATTTAATGGCTTGAGAAAGTTGTTCTTGAGAAAGTTCATCAATGTGTTCGACGCCAAATTGTTGATGAATCAGTTGATAAACTTCAGAATAGATGAGCCCTTTTTATTCACTAGGAAGCTGACGGCATTGCGTAATCCAGTTCTGTCATTGACGGATGTTTTGCTTTCATATTTTCCTGTTTTACGAATTTGCGGAAGAACTTCTTCAGCTACCCACGATTCGAATGGTTCGGCTTCTGGTTTTACGGGACTTGATGATCAGACGGTAAGATTTGGTTCATTGATGAATGTCATTTCTGATTTGCACTTTTTGTAGGGGTGTAACGTTTCGTTACGCCCCTTGTTCTGCAATGATCTTGTAATGCTTTTCTTGAATTTGTATATCCAAGAATGGCGCAAACATCCGTGCCGCAAAACCAAAATTCACCTTTTGGATCTGAAATCACGCGAACAGGAAGATCTTTAGAATTAAATGTTGAGAATTGAATTTGAGTATTCATGCTGTTTATTCCCTTTTGAGAAGATTGATAATTTACCCATAATTGGGGACCAACGGCTCAAAACCAGTAAACAGTCTGGCAGGTTATTCCCTTTCGGTATTGTATTCCTCGCACCGTCGGTCATTGATTCTTTGAGAATTTTTATAATGGCGGTAAAATTCTCAAATTTTAGATACAAAATCACGCTGACGGGGTGAATTAATTCCGCTGTTTAAAAGGGCTTTTTGAGGACCTTGAATAAAATAGTAGAGGAAAATTTGGAGAATGTAAAGCATGAGTATGTTTTATTGTGAACTACACTTGACACCCTGCAGGAATTATCTAAAATAACGTCAAAGCAATTGATAAAAGATTAACAATGACAATCCAAATCAAAACCACTATTACATTTGATTCGTGGTTAAGCAAACTAAAAACTTGCGTGCCAAAGCGAAAATAAACGCACGAATCAAACGCTTACAGTTTAGCAACTTTGGTGACATCAAAGCGTGAATGATGGGATTTTTGAGTTACGGATTGATGAAGGTCAAGGTTATCGAATTTATCTTAAAAACCAGAATGGCGTATAGTGATCTTACTTTGTGGCGGAGATAAATCACACAAGAAAAAGATATTAAACAAGCAAAAACTTCTCACATGGAGCTAGATTATGACTGAACAATTAAAAGACTTTGATGTGGCAGAACACCTCACTTCTGAAGAAGAAATTCAATTTTGCCTTAATGAAATTCTACAAGAAGACAATATTGAGCTTATCTTATCTGCCCTTGGTGACATAGCTCGTGCGCGTAACATCAGCCAAATCGCTCGTGATGCGGGGATAAGCCGAGAAGGTCTCTATAAAAGCCTTATCTGGCACCGGTAATCCTACTTTTGCTACTGTAATGAAAGTAATGAAAGCCTTAATTTACAATTCCAAGTGCAACAATCTCGATTCGCCTAAAAGAAATGCGGTCAAAATCGACCGCACTTCCCTATCCTAAAAACATAAATTTAATCTTCGCCCCAGTAAATGCACCTTTTAGGAATCTCACGCCCTTAGCACGCTCACGATACATATGCGCGGGGAAATATGAAGTGCGGTACAAATATCTCGTTCATTCGCTTGCTGGAACATATAGCGCCATTAAAATTTGGTATTGCAGCAAACTATCCTCGAAGATTCATTATCTGCTCCTCAATCTTTAAACATTCGGCATCAGTTAAGAATCGAATGTGAGCCTTGCACAGTAGAGTAAAACAGGAATAGAAATTGTGGTGCTTGGGTATTCTGTGCCAATACGGTCTCTGCCCAGCAATTACCCCACTTTTCCAACACTCTCTCAACGCTATAACTCATTCTTGGCTCCCGTCTAACTCTTTGATTTTTCGCTCTGTAAACTTTGATTAATTCTTTAAGCTCGGATATTTCCCATTTTTAATTCGATGTTGATTTTTCTTCTAACCACTCAACTTCTTTTTCGCCAATCTTCTCAACCAGTCTTGGTCTATATCCGTGAATATTCCCACCACCAACAAAGAGATTGCATCTAATGCAGCCTGAATGAATATTCCTTTCGTCAAACCTTAAAAATGAACTTCTACCTGTGGAATGAAGTGCGATGCTTGAAAACTAGGTTTCCATACTGCACCGCAAACGATACAAGGCTGACCCTTGTCTCTTAATCGGATGAACTTATTCACTTCTTTTTGAAGTGCTTTCAACCAATGACCTCTATCGTTTTCTAGTAGTTTTTCTTCCGTTCTTTTTAATTGAGCTTTTTCCGCTTTCTCTCGTTTCTTTCTTACTTGCTCTTTTGATAACGCTATCGCACATTTTGGTGAGCATACCTTTTGCATTGAGCTGATAGTTTTTGACAAAGTAACAACCGCAGACTTTGCATTTGGTTTCCTTAGGTTTAGTCATATCTACCACCATTTACCAGTGATTAAGATTGTCCCTATAACGACACAGGCATAAGCTATAATTAAAATCTTCAATTCTTTCTCCATTCATCGTCAGCTCCACAGATAAAAACAAATAATCAAAACACCACCACAAATAGAACTGCCGCCATAGCCATTTCTCTCTCATTCAATGCTTCCAACCATCGCTAAGAATTACATTATTCTCTACCGCCCACGATTGAACATACTCGATTAGGGCTTGCTAATCGCTGTACGCTCATTTGAGCAGTGCTTTCTCGCAGATTAATAACTTCACCCTCAAGCCCGATTACCATTTCAGCTTTGCCGCCTGTTGCGATTTTGTGAGCCGATACCATAATCATTTTTCCAAGTGTCGATATCTCTCTTTTTGTCCGTTAAATTCGCACTGTTTGCTAATATCGCTTAGTAGTGCGTGTAATTTTGAATTCTGTTCTAGTGAGCGTGTCATCGGTTGGATTTTTACCACCAACGGTCTTTTATCGTCCGTTGGTAGTTCCTTGATAAATTCAATGCAATTCAACCGCACTTGGTTTGAGCGTAGGAAGAATTGTCTTTTACATTCCATTGTATCCACCAACTTTTTAATAAAAATCAAAGGCTAACAGAACGTTGTACAAAAATCTTGCATTGCGGGGTCAAAAACAACAATCATCTGCCCTTTACTGTTACCCTTGATTTCCTGTTTTGTCACCGGGTGGATAAATGCAATACGTCCACCGACAATATCAATTACTTCATTTGCAACATTGTGAATGTGGTTTTGATACCACTGCGTAGATTTATCGTTATTGAGTAACATCACGACTAAATGACCATCATCGCATAACACCTTGGCGCGCTTAATAAATGGCGTTACGTTAGAGTACGGAGGATTGACAAAAAAATAGACGCTTTAGACAAACCGCCTTTAAGTGCATAAAGGTTAAAATTTAAAAAAATCATCAGCTAATCCACCTTCACCGAAATAAAAGCTTAACAAGTGCATTATCTCCATTGGCACAACCATCAATATCGAACTTAAACCGCAGGTTAAGCCAGTGAAAAACATACTTCGGCGTTTGCCATGTGTTCTTGTCAAAAGTCTGTCATGCTTAAAAATCCCTTATTCCCTTTTGAAAAATCTTGCTGTTTCTTGTTTTGTTTCTTTTTTTGCCTATTTGCGATCGTCTTTCTGCGTCTAATTGATCGCATTCAAACATTGCACCAAATTTCTGATCACAATAGGCTTTACCGGTTCCACCATGGCGATTTAACCGCACGATAATTTCTGTCAAACTTGGATCAGCGTTTTCGTTGTAAACAGATTCTTTATAAAGTCCCAACCAGTAATCACATCTTGCTCAATTTGCCCCGTATCGCGGCTATCACTTGGCATCAGGCGCTTATCCGAACGGCTCTCTAGTCCACGGTTTAACTGTGTAAGCAAAAAGCACTACGCAATCCATTTCGCGCGCAAGATTTTTCAGCTCTTTGGTTACCTGCCCGTAAGCCAAGTCGTTCCGTTCTGCTTTTTCGGCTTTTCATTAGCGTTAAGTAGTCAATACCAATAAATCCAATATCTCCTCGCTCACGCTTAATTCGGCGGCATTCGCTGCGTATGTGGGTCATAGAAACGTTCGGAGTGTCATCAACATACAACAAGTCATCATTTACCAACTCTCCAACAGACTGCGTTACACGCGTCATTACAGTGTCTTTGTAGAGTGGTATTTGAGATAAAACTCATCGTCATTTAACCCGGTGTCGTAAAGTGCATTTGCATTGATGTTTGCGCGCTTAACCAACATACGCTCAAAAATCTGTTCCGCAGACATTTCTAGGCTAAACAGCAACACGGGCTTTTTCTCATTTAAAATGCAGTTTTCCGCCATCAGGGAGTAAAACGCCGTTTTACCGCATTTAGGCCGAGCGCCAACCGCAACAAGGGACTGCTTAACCAAGCCTTTCAATCCGATCACTTCATCAAGCGCTTTAATGCCGGTTAAGATTCCACGCACACTTTCCGGTTGCTCAAGGCGTAATTGGTATTTATCCTAACCAATCTAAACCAACATCCGCCCAGTGCGTAAAGCCTTTCAGATTTCGGTTCGGCTATGCAGTCGGAATTTCCGACATCAAGCGACTGATTGATTCAATTCGATCGGCTGCGCTCATATCGCTTTTGCCTAAAATCAAAGCCTCGCAGTCCTGTAATTTGCCAAGCGTAAATCGTTTGATGGCATCTTCCCGCACGATTTCGGCATAAAAGCTCTGATATTTGCAACGCTTGGGTGTTGTTGGATAACTCCGCCAAGTAAGCGAGATCCACCAACTTGTTCAGCCACGCCTTTTGTATTTAATTTAGCCTCAACGGTCATTAGGTCGATTGGTTGATTGGTTTTTGCCAAGGCTTGAATTTCGGTGTAAATGAGCTGATGTTCAAATCGGTAAAAACTTTCAGGCTTTAAAAATCCAATACTGCCAATGCGTCTTTCGTGAGACTGCCAAACATCAAAGGCTCCAAGTACGCTTTGTTCTGCGCTCAAGTTGTATGGGACGATTTTTAAATTTTTCCATCACAGCGCTCCCTCGCGTACTTTTGTAATGTTTCAGGCTTCATCCAAAGCTAAAACCGAATCGGTCGTAATACTCGCCCGCAATTTCGTTGTAAGTTTCGAAGTAGGCGGTAAACCCTTCCACAGTTTGATTTTTAAAGCAACGGCGCAAGATTCAGGATGATTTTCCGTGTTGTGTCGTTAAGCTCAACCTCGGCATAACGCCCTTCGAATTCATCATTGAATGCGTCAATAACCGCTTGGAAATCAATGTTATCCGTCAATGATGATTTTTCGCCGTTGGAATCGTGTACGCGGAATAACCCTTGCCAGTTGTTGAATGTTGATTGTTTTTAAAACTTCAGAAACGTTTTTCACCCTGCGATTTAAGATCTTCAAGTTTCCCCAATGCTATTTTTGCAGGCTTTTTCGGAAAGAGGTTTTTAATACTCTTACGCATTTCACAAAATCCGATCAATCTTCAAGATTTACCCATTCGGGTAATTCAAAATTTTTCAACAACGAATTTTTCGCTTTAGGGGTAGGGGTTTTGTTATTTTTAGTAGTGTTATTTATATTGTTATTTTGTGTGAACTTTCTTCACTACCTGTTGTGAACTTTCTTCACTACCGCTATGAACTTTCTTCACTAGTGAACTTTCTTCACTACCGCTAATTTTTGTAATCCTTAACAGAAAACACTTTAACTTTTGTTTGCACCTGTTTTTGCTCAAGAGACCAAGCTCAACAAGTCTTTCGTAAGCGTCAATAACTGCGATTACTTAACCCCGTAACTTTCATAAATTGAGATACTGAAATAGCGTCTTCTTCCCTGTTCCATCCCTTGGTTTTTCTCAAAACATATAGTAACATTTCAACTCCGCGCCGGTTAGGGTCTGCTAGCAAATCATCGATGACAGCGTTAGGGAGTTGAAACGAATTCTGATAAATTTACTCATTTCAATTCGCCTCTTTGAAACTGCTCATCAATGGATCTAACTAGCTGAATATCGTTATCCGGCATCAATACCAAACTGGCCCCGTGTTTATTTAAAAATATCAAGCAAATATTTCCACCAATCTTCACTAATAGATTTTTGCCTGTTCATCATTGCCAGATTTCCTATATAAGTAGAGTCGTCGCTATCAAGTATTTCCGAGACGCATTTTTCACTTTCGTCTCCAAGACTAATCATGTCGTAACTTGCTACTACGCTTATTAAATCGTCATTTCTTTCAAGTTCAAGAACTTCTCTATAGCCCATGTTATTTTTGGAGATCGCTTTTTGAAAAACTCACGGCTTTCTGATACTCGATATTCTGAAAGCAAATCGTGAATTTGCTGTTCATCCGCCAAAGATTGTTTGAATAAAAAGCACGCTTCAATCTTGAAAAGGTGTTGGAATGGCCGTCATTTTTGATAGCTCTTTAACTCTTTCCTCTACGCTTCTTTCTGTCATGCCAATTTTATAAATGCCAGGCATTGATTCGTTTGATAAAACATAAACGTATCCTTTCATTCTGAAATTAGCTGAATTTTTTAACTCTCTTTTTAATGTCACCATCAGAAAAGTTTTTCACTTAGTAAGTCATTAATCTTCATTAAAAATCTCCTCATCCAACTTTGCTAACTTAGCTAAAAACTTTTTGGCAATAAAGAGCCAACAACACATCAATTCTTACTGGTCGATTAAACTCGTTTCATATCAAGCCTCCAACCAATACAAGGCAACACGTTTTCCGCTTGGCACGGTAATCATTTTGCTGATGATATTGTGACCACGCTTTTTGAGGTCATAGATACGAGCGCCAAGACGTAAGCAGTTAAAGCGTTTTTCTGCGTCTAAGTGCGTTAATCTCTCGCCGTTTTTGAGTGCTTTTAAAATTTGCTCTGATTGTGTTTGACTTGCCGTCTCGTTTTGATTAATATTATCCATGTTAATTTTTCCTAAATTGCCACGGTTGCCGCCGTGGTTTTTATTACCGTTTATTTAGCGAGATCACGCACTCGATTGAGTGTTGTGTCGCTGCTAAATCTTGTTTTAACAATTTGCGGATCGTGTCTTCTTCATCGCTTGTGATTTCGCCATCTGCCAGCGCTTTTTCTAACACCTCAAACAATAATCCACGCGCGGACAGTTCACGCAGTTGCAAGGTTGAGATTTCTACCGAGTCCAATTCGCTCGCTACTGGTGCCGGTACAAAATGGCCACCAGCACTTCGGCAAAAGCTCCTCGATAAAATCAGTACAGCCATACTCAAGCTGCAGCGCAATCAATTCTTCGTTTTTTTAAAACGTTGACCTTTCGTATGATACAAGCGGTTATTCAGTTCCCGCCTCTGAAAATCCGAGAAATCCGGCTACCGCACTTTTTGCCGCCCGGTATGTTCTCAATCATTGAGATGATGACTTTCTTCATTCCCATAATTTTTGCCTTATTTTTATGGTTTTCTTTTTCTGTTGGTGTTGGTGAAATTACAGTCATGCGATAATCGCAGAGCCTGACTTAATGGGATTACTAAAGTTTCTAATCTCTTCCGCAGAAATACCGTTTCCCAAGGCTTGAGATAGAATCTCTGAATATCTGGTCTCACCTGTATATTCAGTTCTTGGTAGAGAATTTGATGCGCGCCATTTGTAAACTGCACGCAGAAAGCACGCATAAATCTGCTACTTTAGCTGCACCCAAAAGAGTCAATAATGTGTTTTAAGCTTTTCATATACAACCCCTTTAAAATGAACTTGGAGTACATAATAATCCAGAACTGAAAGTACTTCAAGTTTTATTTATAATTGAACCAATAGTTCAAAGGTGATGATTACTGAAGAAAAATTAAACAGGACTTTGCCGCACGGCTAGACATTGCATGTAAGAGAAAGAACTTGCCAGAGAAAAGGCGGGGGAAAAATCATTGCGGATATACTGAAAATAACGCCAAAGGCCGTGAGTAAATGGTTCAATGCCGAGACACTACCAACTCAAGCAAATATTTATGTATTGTCTGATTTTTTTAGGTGTAACAAAAGAATGGCTAACTTATGGCGATAAGAATGCCTCTATTGAGAAAATCGAAAACAGAAAGCCTACCCTTTATTAAGCTCAGTCCAAGCTGGACTATGGACTGATATTAGCTCTTGAGGGGCTTTGACGGTTACGAGATGATCCCAAAGCACAGTGATCGCCTCTGAAAACTCGTTTTATTTACGAATTGAAGGAAAATCTATGCTCCCTCGTTTTTAATGAGGGCGATTTGGTTTAATCGATCCAGACATTTTGCCCACTCAGGGAAATTCGTGGCCGCAATCAATGGCGATAATGAGGCTACGTTTAAACAATACAAAAGGCTTGGCACAAGAACACTGGAAGGAATACCGCACTTTGAGGCTTGTTCCGCTTAATCAATGTTTCCAACATTAAGCTCGCTCAACCAAGAGATCACGCTATTGGCGTGGCAAGGAACGTGTAGAAACGTTATAGAGTGGCGAGGCGTATAAGTTTCAACAACCAATAATTATTAAATGAGGAAATTACTATGGATAATTTAAAAACTTGAATACTTTTTCAAAATTAATTTAGATGACCCATTCTTTGATAGTTTAAAATCTGATTATAAAGAATTTCCTAATTGGTTTAATAAAAACGAGAAAAAGGTGAAAGTGCATTTATTTTTATAAACAATAAAGGTTTATTAGACGGGTTCCTTTTATTTAAAAATAGAAAATGAAGAACTGAATGATATTAAACCAAATCTACCAAGTAAAAATAGATTAAAAATAGGCACATTAAAAATAAATCCACATGGAACGAGATTAGGGGAAAGGTTTCTATATTTGATATTGCATTAATAAGAAATATCGATGAAATCTATGTGACGTTATTTGAAAAACACCAAACATTATTAAATTTATTTCAAAAATACGGATTTGAAAAATCGAGCTGAAAAATAACTCAAAATGGCCAGAGATGGTTTTGTTTAAAAATATCTCTAAAGTATCAGGAGATATTGTAAAAGATTACCCCAATACACCAGAAATATCTAATCGCTATCTTATTTCACTTTATCCACAATGGCATTCTAGATTGCTCCCTGATTCTATTTTTAAATAATGAAGACCCCGCATTACTCATTAAAAGATACATCACACACTAATAGATACACAAGATTTATCTTACTGCAATGGAAGGAACAGATCGTCTGCAACCAGGAGATACATTGGTAATTTACAGAACTGCGTCTGACGGTAAAAAGTGCTGAATATAGCGCTGTAGCAACATCTATTGCGTAGTGAGAAGTTAAAAATATTAATGACTTTGAGATCGTTAGATGACTTCTTGAAATATACATTATCATACAGCATTTTTCTGAGAAAGAATTGACTGAGTTTTTAAATATAAAAATACCCAGTGATAATTAGATTTACCTATAACATTGCATTAAATAAGCGTATAATAAGAAAAATCATTAATCGAAGATATCGGAATGAGAAGAAATCAATATTAGGGGATTTTTCAAAATAACTGAAATTCAATATAGAAAAATATTATCAATAGGAGGTTAGTGAAAAATCTTGCTATCCATTAAACCTGAGTTTGTGAAAAAATCATTTCAGGTGATTTGAATTTAGAAAAACATTACCTAAACAGTGAAGCGTAACAACAGTTGTGGTTTGCTCAACAATGCCCGTAGGACGAGTTATCAGGAATTTAAGGTGAAAGATACCCTATCTCACACTTGAATCTCTTTGGGGAAAAACAAAGGAATTTTTCAGGTATTACCAAAAATTTTCTTCGATGAGTATTTTCCACAAAGAGGCTTTGGCGCATTTGAAATTGATTCATTTAAGCTATACGACGAACCATTGAGTAATTTCAGATGTGTTGCATCCGGCACTCCACACAATCTTATTGCTATATTAACTAACCAATGAACCGCCTCACTGGCGGTTTTTGTATTAACATTTAAACTCCGCAATCAACTCCTCTAGCACAATCCTCTCCTGCTCCATTAGCGCGCACTATCCTCAACTCTTCATCTACGCGCGACACTATCTCATTAACCCCTAAGCTATTGATGCCTTCGCAATTCAGCGAGATTAGCCATTTTAAACTCTTTTTCATAATTCGCCCTCCTTATCGGCGGGAACATGCAATAAACGAAACTTCAATTTAAACCAACTATCGCTACCAAAATTTTGCGATCAGCATCGCAAAAATCACAAAAATACACCACAAAACACAAACTTCACTTCGCGACCGATTAAAAATAAGCAATTAAACGATATTTCAAAAATTTATTTCTTTAGAAATCAATCTAATATGAGACAAAAAGTACATTTTATCAAAAATATATACTTTTTGTTCTTGACTATAATAAACTACTCAGTACATAATAATCCTATCAAAACGAGATACACATAAACAAATATCTCGATGCTCTTTAACAATACGATTAAAAACACATCGACCAACACTTAAGCGCAGTTAAGACGGTAGTGAGAATGACAAAGCTCACCGATTAATTAGCGATAAGTAGTTAGAGGATAAAGTGACTTATGGTCTTGTTGTGATAACACGCCAATCCCGATGGATCGTAAATAGCGATGAACGGATGGAGAAAACCTTACATTGCGGTGTGAATGCTTACGGAGGTGCAAACAAAGCCAATGGGTGAGAATAGCTAAACGTAACAGACCCGAACAGAGTCTTTTATTGCAATGTTAGACAAGCCGATGACTCGTAGTGAGACTGACAGTAATGCTCTTCCAAGAGGAAGGCTAACAAGGCGGCATGAAACAAACTATGCACGTCAACGTGACGTAATAAACGTGACATACCGGAGGACGGTAAACTGCCGCGGTAACTTAATAGGTAAAAGCAACCGGCTCATAACCGGATGATAGTTGAGTTCGGAATCTCTCCCGCGGCACGCAATTCAAAAGCGCATTCTACAGACCAAATCTAATGAGTGCACGCACGGTGAAGGAATGTTCTTGAGTGCGCTTTGAAATGGCAATAAAAACCACGCTTGAGCCTTACAAGCATAAAGAAAGGCAGCTATCAAAAACCGTATTCTTTAAGCCGAGTGCGGTTCTTGATGGTTGTTATCTTCCATCAAATTGGTTCCTTGAGGTTATTCGCCCGCTGAAATATGCGGGCTTTCTGTAAAGGAAATGAAAATGAATATAAAACGTTCAAAAACATATTTATCCGACAAAGAAAAACACAGTTTCACAGAATTTTTAAAAGTCACTGCCGGCTGGCTTGCGGTTGGTGCGCTGCTGTTTTTTAGTAATGAGTTTTAATAGCTTTCCACCTGCGTATGCAACCAAGCACAGACTGGCACGACGATGCCGTCAGCCACGCCAAATCAAGCCGAAGCGCGCAAGTTATGGCGCGAAGAGCATGGCGATTGGCAGCCGAATTTAACCCAGCGGCCGAAGCGGAATTAGTACGTTACACCGCACAAAAACAAACCGAAATTAGACCGCGCTTTAGAGTCGCAAAATGAAAATTGAAGTTACAAAAGCAAATATCCTATATAACGCTGTCTCTCAGCGATATACCGGCGAATTATGGGTTAACAACCGACTGGAACAAAAGACCGGCAATTTTTTAAGTGAAGGTCTTGCCGTTGCGCGTTTAAACAAACGAATTGAATCGCTTTAATGCTGTTAACGGTACCAACATTCCGCCGTATCAAAAAGACGCCTGACACGAATCAATTCAAAGCGGTGCCGGAGCGAAAGAATCATTACCGCCAACGGAAAGCACTCCGGCAGCAGAACTGAAGATAGTTAACATCGACACAGTACACAAACATCAACTGCGCAAGCGCCGTAAACCGTTTACGCCATACGGACTGAAAGGCTATTTTATGGATAAACAAGGCAATATCCGCTTGCATTTTAGACCGCAAAGCCACGCGCACACCATCGTCTTAAAACCCCGATATGTTTGCCATGTTGGCTGACATGGTGCGAGCAACGCAGGAGCAACAAACGCTGGCGCGCGAATTTTATCGCCGTGGCAGTGCGACAGCGACCACGATTATTACGATCAGTTCGACTGTGACGAAGCGGAAAACGACGAACCGCCCGAGACTGGCGCAAACCGGAAGACGGCGACTGTGAGTGTGGGGATCTAATTGTTATGGGAGAGGGTGAAAATGACAGCAATTTAATTTAGTTTTAACAACTGAAAGTAAGTGTTATCCACAAATATTGTTGAGTTTGAAAAAACAAGCTGAGCAATTTCTTTGCAACACTCCGAGCAAGTTTGAAACAGATGATGACTTTGCGGCCGCAAAGAAAGAAGTCAAAACTTTGAAAGAGGTTGAAGATAAAAATCCGTGCAGCGATTAGAGTCGGCACAAAGCGGTGAGATTGCATGCTAATGCACTCCGCTGAAAACATTGCGGGCGTTTCAGACAAGAGCGCTTGGCACGTGACAAGCTGGTTAAATTAAAAAGAATCAGAAATTAAACAAAACATTATCAATGGTGCGCTTGAGTGAAATTTCGGAAACTCGCAGCAAGTATGAAAGCTCGGTCTCTCTTGCGCTTGGGCAAACTATGCCGAAATCGGTGATAACAAAACGGATCGAAGAAGCGACACAAAGAACGCTCGATGGATTAGTTAAATCGGTTAATGCCGAAAAACGCTAATTCTTGCCGATTAGCCCAGGAATCCACACGAATTACAGCGCGTTTAAAAATGATTCCGGTTGCCTACGAGCATTTTATTTAGAGACGCATTGCAATTGGTTGCCGGCACGGACGACCTTGAGCCAATTGTTGCGGAGCGGTAAATGCCGAACAACAGCGTGAGTCGAGTTAAAAGCAAAAGCCGAAGGAAAGAGGCTAAGGTAAAATCGGAATCGCAAGCCGTTGCGTCCGAAAGCAGAAAACACAAAGTGCGGTAGACACAAGAAAATTCGACCTCACTTTCTGACGAGCCGACATTTTAACTTTGAAATGCCATTGCATTTACTGGCACGCAAAGAGCAAGCAATCGCCTTGGCTCGAGAATGTCAAAGCGCAGTATGGCGATAATGTATCATATGAATTAAAGGATAAAACGAAATGGCAACAGCACTACAAAAATCGACGAGACAAACTGGCTAAACGATTTGAAATTGCGGACGGTTCCGACTTGATGGCGACATTAAAAATACCGCTTTCAAGGGTAATGTAAATGACAGCCAAATGACCGCACTTTTAATCGTGGCGAATCAATATGGATTAAATCCGTGGACGAAAGAAATTTACGCATTTCCAGACCGTCAAAAATGGTATTGTTCCGATTGTCGGCGTTGATGGTTGGGCAAGAATCTTAATGAAAACCCAAATTTTTGACGGCATCGAATTTGATTTAGATGATGAAAAATGCACTTGTCGAATTTATCGCAAAGACCGCTCAAAACCAATTTCGGTAACGGATATATGAGTGAATGCTTTTCGTGACATGGGACCATGGAAGACACATCCGAAAAGAATGTTACGCCACAAAGCAATGATTCAGTGCGCCGCTTGCGTTTGGTTTCACAGGTATTTACGACCAAGATGAGCGCAATCGCATTGTGGAAACTCAGCGTGAGCGGTAAACGTAACGCCCTAAACAAAAACGTGATAGACGTTTCGGCGTTAATCACATCCGAACAGAAAGAAATGTTAATCAGGTTTTAATTGACGCAACCGGTACAAGCACGGAAAAACTACTGACGGCATACGGTCATGCAGATATTTCCGAAATGACAAAAAGAGCAAGCCGACAATGCCATATCGATCCTGAACAGTCGCCTGATAAGCAACAAGAAGATGACGGAGAAGATGTCCAACTATGATTGACGGTCTAATAACGCTTGATTGTGAGCAGGGCTCGGAAGAATGGCTACAGGCCCGTTTGGGGTATTCCACCGCAACGGGCTTTGAAAACATTGTTACAGCAACCGGTAAAAATCAAGCGCACAGATCAAATACATGGCGGAGCTAATCGAAGAAAGTATTCTCGGCTTACAGGATGGCTCATTTCAAATCAAATTTATGGAGCAGGAAATCAACTTGAGCCACTTGCTGAATCGACATGAGGTTTGTTACCGGAAACACGGTTACTCAAGTTGGCGGCGTGTATTTAGATGACAAAAAGAGGTAATGGTTAGCCCTGATGGGCACAATCCCGAACTCAAAAGGCTTGAAATTAAATGCCCTAAAATGAGTACGCACATTCGCTATTTGTTAGAGGCGGCGTCCCGTCTGAATACATAATCAAGTTCAGGCTAATTTGTGGGTGACGGGCTATCGGACACCTGGGATTTTATGAGCTCGCGAGTACCAAAAACAGCCACTTTACATTTTTCACCGCACATCGTGATCAAGCGCTGATGACCGCATTTAACAAATTAATTCCGCAATTTTAAACACATTGAGGGCTTAAAAAAATGGTTAGAAAAATTATACAAATATCTGAAAGTGTAGTGCCGAAACACAATTCCATCAGTTAGTTTGGTCATTAACAGCACTATGCGATGATGGGACACTTTTGGAATAAATCAGCAATTAAGGACGATTGGGTTCAAATTCCTAACGTACCACAAGACAAAACACCCGAAGCCACTAACAAATAGTGGCTTTTTTATTACTCAAAATCAATCAACAATCCAAAACAGGAGAAAACAAAATGGCTAAAACAGATGTTCACAGATTCTTGGGCGAATTAGACGCAGGAATCTTTGAAAACAAACTTTCTACCGCACTTTCCGAAGTTGCGTTAGGTGTATTAGCGCATGATAAACAAAGGTTCGGTGAAAATTGAATTTCACCTTTAAAGAGCAGATAGCGACAATCCGTCAGTTCAAATTCAGCATAAGCTGAGTTATGTCAAAGCCGACTAAGCGGGGTAAGTCAGCCGAAGAAGACACCACCGCAACACCGATGTTCGTTCATCAAAGGCGGTGCATTAAGCGTAACCCTGATAAAGATCAAATGCCAATGTTTCAAGGTAGTGACGATCTGGCATTTGAACATAACATTAAAACGCCCTAATTAATCGCATTAATTATCGGTAATTTTTTTATCAACAACAAACAAATGGAGATCCAACAATGGAACAAAATTTAAGCAAATCCAAGACTTAGTGTTATCAAGCGTCCGTGTCGGAAATAGTGATTATCCTATCGCAATTCTGCCGGAAAAACATGGCAGTGCATTCGCTCGAAAAAGCACAATAAACACCGTAACAACTTCGGGCACGTTCAACACCTACAACTTTGATAGTTTGATTGCTTACGCGAAAGCGCACGAACAAAAAGACGCACAATGTTTTATCGATGAAAAAAATCTTGGTGCTCAAATCGTGTTTGATGTTGGTAGCTGCGAAGCACCATTACACGCTCAACATCGTGCAGTATTGCGAATGGAAAAGACTGCTGCATTTAAAGCATTAGTCGATTTCCAAGGTTCAAAAATGCGATCAGCGTGAATTTTCCGAATGGCTGGAAGATTGGGGTGATTTCATCACGGCTTATACTGACGATGAAGATGAAAATGCCTCTAACAAGTGCTGTTCAGGCGGTGCGTAAAATCACGCTTGATTATGCGCGCAATGAAGAGCATGAAGTAAGCGATTTTGCAGCATCTAAATCAGCCATGGAAAGCGTGGAAGCTAAAAGCAAATTGCAGTTACCGAAATATTTTGTGTTCAACACACATACAAAGGTTTAGATAGCCAAAACATTTACGCTTAGACTGTCCATCCTTACTGGTGGCAATGCGCCTGTATTGGTGGCACGTTTAATTAAAAGCGAGAGCAAATGCAAAGCCATTGCAAAAGAAATTTGCCGACAAATTAATTGATGCGCTAAAAGATACCGAAATCAAAGTAAATATTGGTACGGTAGAAATTTAATAAATGACCCACTCTTCGGAGTGGGTATTTTTAGGTGCGAATATGAACGAAATTAATATCAGTATCCACTGCATAAACTCAAGATTTAATGATTGAGTCACGTCCGATACAGCTTGTCACGACATGCACTTATATCGTTGGTGAAACTATTCACGATGAAAACCTACTGGAACGTGTTAAGCAGTGACACTCGAGAGGATGATTACGCGAGATATTAATGAGCATGCGAAACGCTGGGAAAAGCGATCGAAAGTGACGCATTCCACAAAACTTGACTACGATTCGTGGGGAAGAATTGAGCTGACTGGATGCGAAATAAAAACCGCGGTAGCACATCAACAACTGGCACAACGTAGCAAGACCACTGGTTGATGTGTTGCCGGTGGTGGATTTAAAACCGTATAAAGGTGATAAAAATGCCGACTTACGGCTCAATCTGTTCCGAGGGATTGAGGCGGTAAGCGTTGCGTGGAAAAGGCTTGATGACGCCACTTTGGTTTTTCTGAGATAGAGCCATTTCCGTGCGCCGTGCTTGCTCATCATTATCCCGACATCCCAAATCTGGCGATATGACCGCCTTACACTCAAAAATTATAAACAGAGAAATCCCTGCGCCGGATGTGCTTGTCGGCGGAACTCGCTTGTCAAGCATTTTTGGTCGCCGGCTTGCGTAGCTCACTTGATGACGAGCGCGGAAATCTCACGTTAACTTATAATACACATATTAGAGGCTATGTGAGTTATGTTAGATACCAAGACGGTAAGCAGCCGTGCGTTTTGTTGTGGGAAAACGTTCGGGTGTACTATCCACAAAGACAACGCATTCGGACACCTTTTATGGCTGGATTGGTTCAAGAGCGTGAGCCACTGCAACCAACAGGGGCTAAAATGGTCAAAACGCTGGTTCATGTGCATTTCGTCCCGAACTATCGCGTGGCGAATCCTCGATGCTCAATACTTCGGTCTCGCCCAACGACGCAAAGAGTGTTTGTTGTGGCAAGTGCTAGACCCCGAAGTGTCGCCCAAATACTTTTTGAGCAAAAAGGCGATTGCGTATCTTGCGAAACGCGAAGTGAGGCGATTGCCCCTACTCTTACAGCTAAAAGCGGACGGAGATTTAACGATAGCGGTCATTGTCGGCAGAAAAACGGCTACGATGGCTTACTCCGAGCGAGTGCGAAAAATTAATGGGATTTCCTCCTGGTTACACACAAATCCCATATCGCAATAAATCTGCAGTGATTGCCCCCGACAGCCCGCGTTAAAGCTATCGGGGAACAGTATGGCGACGCCGGTTATTAAATGGATTGGCGAGCGAATGATTAACTATATCGGAGATGATACAAGATGAGCAAAGACAACAACGGATGGATTAAGTCCGACAAATACACGCCTGGAGAGGATGGTTATTTTATTGTGCATTGTCCGGAGTATGAGCCATCAATAGCACAACAGATATGATGCCGATTTGAGGCGGCTGGCTTGATTATGCGGATGACAGATATCTCGCTGGCAACCACTCCCTCCACGGCCAACTGAATAACCAACGACCGCCAAAGTGCGGTCTTTTGAGAGAATTTATGAAACCATTTTGATTTACAAGAGGGCGTTGAATGGTGCGCTTGTGCAGTTACGCAACGGACAAAAAGCGTATGTAGTCGGTCTTAGCAAAAGTCGTGCAGAAGATGGCAATAGCTATATTGTTGGGAGTAGAGCGCAATTTATGTAATTAGAGCAAAGATGGCAAATACTGGCTAAACCGCGAAGTGAATGGGATATTGTCGTGTACGTAGAAGAGCCAGAACTAAACTCCGAACAGGTGTTGGAAAGGGCTTATCAAGAAAATCTACCAGTTAACGCCTTGGGCAAGGAAGTGTTTATCATCGCAAAACAAAAATGGCGATTATGTGATACACAAGAAGATAGAATATTATTTATATAGTGACCTTAGATACAAGTGGGAATTTTACAAAGACCGCGCCAAAATCCGACACAATCACCGTTACGCTGCCTCGGCGTTTTCAAGCCTAAAGAGGAGAGGTGTACTACAGCATTGGTGGTTACCATAATGGGACGATAGTAGAAAATGCGCAAATTGATAGACGGACATCTCATTTTAAGCGGTAATTGTTTCGCGCCGAATCTGACGTCTAAAAGCACTGGCTAGATGCCGCTGAAAAACGCTGAACGATTAATTGAGACCGCCCTTTTCGCGGTTTTTGATTAGATAAATATGAGCGATTATTTATTTTGGTATTTAGTTATTGTCTGCACTGCTTTGCAATAGGCGAAAGCAAAGCAAGATTGGTAAAAATCAAGCGTCAAGAGGATCTTTTTATTTTTTAACATCAAACTATGGTTATTAGCGAGGTGTAAATGTTTTAGGCAAGAGTTACAAGTAGTGGACGGTAAAAATATATTGTCATCGAGTGCCAATTTCATCGGGATTGGGACGTTGTCCGAGAGTCGGAAAAAGGCGTAACACAGGGCGAGGCGATGGAAATCGTCAAGTACTGGCTCAAATACAAAGATATAGACCGCAATCAGATAATGATTATTGAGGTGCCGGATATTGTGAATAAGTATTAAAAGCGGGAGGAATTATGGAACTGATAGAACTGCTAAAGCGTCAAAATCCTTGATATACCCGGTTACTTTACGCGAAAAGGCGGCAAAAGATGAAATTCCTGGATATAAAATCGGCGGAAAATGGAAATTTGATGCAGTCGAACTTGAAAAGTTTGTGAAAAAGGATAAAGATTGCTCCGGACAAGTGGCGGGGCATGAGGAGAATATATGTCACGTCAAAGTGTCTCCTCAAAGAGGAAATCTGGCTTTTCCTCGTTCCACATCGCCGAATGGTGAGCGGATACGCCGAGCGCTAGGACTTTAGACAAAAATCAGCGTTGCACGGCATCAAAAGAGTACAGCGAGTGCTGGCGAGTTTTTAAACTTGGCGAGCGTCCTGAGTATTCTTGGCAGAGGCTGTACAGTAGCGGCTGATGAAAACCAAAGCGCACGCGAGATCGAAAATATGATCACGGTTTAGTGTGGCTTGATAAATATCTTGAGCGACAACTGTCAGAAATCGATCGCAATCTGATTAAGCTGGTCCAGTCCGAAAAGCGAGAGAGGCGTTAAAGCAAGAACAATTAATGCCGTCTTGCAGCAAATAAGAGTTGTATTGATAGAGCGGCAGTCAGGCCGGGAATGGATTGACGAAACGTACAATAAAATTTTTACCAGAGCCGAAAAGACGTATCCGATGGTTGAGTGAATACGAAGAAATTCGGCTCATGCAGGAATTGCCGTTGAGCGTCTTTCGACTAATCGTGCAATTTGCTATTTTAAACCGGGTTGAGATGTCAAATATCACCATGCGCGTCGGTCGCCTTAAATCGACTTACCAGATGGCGGCGGATAAACTCCGAGCAGTCGAAAACGGGTAACGGCATGCGTATTCCGCCAACGACAAAGTCACCGAAGACGTTGCAGCACAGCTGGCAAAGCACAAAAGAAAATGTGTTTGCGTATACGCGCCGTACGGTAAAATTGCCAACACAAAGAGTCGTTCAGAGAAGGCTTACAGCGACCGGAATCTAAAGACTTTCCGATTCCATGATCTCGCGTCATACGTGGGCAACGCGGCACATTATGTCCGGAACGCCGTTATACGTGGCTTGCAGGAGCTTACGGAGGGTGGGCACAGATATCAGTGCGGACATGCTCACTTGTCTGTTGAGCATTTAGCACGCGGACAATGTCCAGCTGACCTACAATTTGGCACAACACCAGCGTCCCTACGCAACTAATAACTAATTGATAAGGTTATAAAATTTGGTGGAGATAATCGGGATCGAACCGACGACCTCTTGAATGCCATTCAAGCGCTCTCCCAACTGAGCTATATCCCCAAATAACGCAAGCTATGATAAATTTCGGCTGATAAACTGTCAATATTGAAATAATCAAATCACGCTTATCAGCCTAAATATTAAGCGTTTTGAGATTTAATAAAATCAATGGCACGTTGGATACGCGCTACACACGTTCACGACCGATACCACTAATGTCACATCCATAGAAGGTGATTGACCTGAGCCTGTTACCGCCACGCGTAATGGCATCCCTGACTTTACCCATACCCCACTTCTAATTCAGCAGCGGTTTGTTCAATCGCTTCATGCGTGAGAATCGTAAATCCCAGCTAGAAAAGTGCGGTCAATTTTTCTTTACTTTTTCAAGTGGTTCAATCGCCGCTGCTTTAAAGTGTTTCTTCACTGCTGCTTCATCAAAAGCTTTCAAACTCTTCGAAGAAATAACGGCTTTGCTGATGCCATTTCTTTTTAAAGTTTTTCAACGTTCTGCAAAGCATTGTCACGATTTCTGTTAACGCTGGACCATTTGAGTATCAATACCCTGATCTTTATAGTGCCATGCAAGGTGTTTCTGCCACATATTCAGGTGGTAATTCACTGAATGTAATGGTGATTTAACCACAATAATTTTTTCCGTGTTAAATGCACTGCTGATTTACTCACGATGATCTAATTCGAAAGAATTTAATCATTTCTTCACGTGAAAGATCTCTTGGTCACCATGACTCCCAACCTAAACGAACAAGATAGTTGATTAAGGCTTGGTAAATAACCGTCATCACGATATTGCATCACACCTACCGCACCATGACGTTTTTGAGAGTTTTTGGCCATCATCACCATTAATCATGGAAACGTGCGCATATGCTGGAATTGGTGCGCCTAACGCTTTTAAGATATTAATTTGACGCGGGTGTTGTTAATGTGGTCTTCACCACGTACAACGTGAGTAATACCCATATCCCAGTCATCTACCACCACACAGAAGTTGTATGTTGGTGAACCGTCGGTACGACGAATAATTAAATCATCTAATTCGCTGTTGCTGATTTCAATGCGACCACGCACCGCATCATCAAACACGACTGAACCTTTCTGTTGGGTTTTTAAAACGTACAACATGTGGCTCATCGGCTGCATGATTGTGATCATGTAAACAATGACGGTCATAACGTGTTTTTCTTTGTTTTTGCTCTTGTGTATGACGTAATTCTTCTAGGCGCTCTTTAGAGCAATAGCAACGATAAGCCAAGCCTTGTTCAATCATTTCATCAATCACTTGATTGTAACGATCAAAGCGTTTGGTTTGATAATAAGGACCATGTTCCCAAGCAAGGTTTAACCACTCCATCCCTTCAATGATTGCCGCCGTTGCTTCCGGTGTAGAACGCTCTAAATCAGTATCTTCAATACGTAATACAAACTCACCGTTGTTATGTTTTGCAAATAACCAAGAATAAAGGGTGCACGTGCGCCGCCCACGTGCAAATAACCTGTCGGGACTTGGGGCAAACGCGTACGTGACTGACATTCGGATCTAATTCAAAAAGGAGGATCAATTTTTCATTTTCTTAATAACCTATTCATTTACAAAAATTACCCTTTATTTTTACTACGACTTGCGTGACTTCTAAATAAAAATCTGATTTTATGCCTATTTTTGCAACAACTAGACGCTTTTGCATAAAAATATATTGACTGAAATCTCATTATACTTATAATGCCAATCCACAACATTAAGGGCGATTAGCTCGGTTGGGAGAAGCACCTCCCTTTACAAGGAGGGGGTCACTGGTTCGAGACAGTATCGCCCACCACTTTTTCCAAAGTAGCTTTAATGTTGTAAAAGTTTGACCAAGGGCAGATTAGCTCAGTTGGAGAGCACCTCCCTTACATGAGGAGGGTCACTGGTTCCGAGACCGGTATCGCCCACCACTTTTCTAAAGTGTTCTTTCCGCTCAAACTTTCCCATTATTTAAACGCTTTTCTTATGTGGGCGATTAGCCTCGGTTGGGGAGAGCACCTCCCCTTACAAGGAGGGGTCACTGGTTCGAGACCGGTATCGCCCACCACTTAATTTTCAGTGTTTAAATCAACCGAATACCTTTTCAGGTGCATCGGGCGATTAGCTCAGTTGGGAGAGCACCTCCCTACAGGAGGGGGTCACTGGTTCGAGACCGTATCGCCCACCACTTTCTTAAAGTCCTTTTTAAATCAGTCAAATTAGCATTAGTTCTGCTTTTATCTTATAAATAAAAACGGTCACAAAACTTTTCATTTTATGACCGCACTTCTCATCTAATTTTCGGATTAACTGGCTCTAAACCTAACACTTTCGTCCATTAATACTGCAATATCAACCATTGCATCAAGATGTAGGAAACGACAGCCCGCAGCAAGTGAAAAGCTTTAAGTTCCTGCGCTACAACTCCCTTCACAAGTGGCACCATATAATCACAGATATTATCCGTACCTATCGCTGACTGTAATCCTTCTGGAATCATTTCATCTGCCGGTGTCAAGGCGTTATGGAAAGGCATCAAATCTTCTTTTCGATTACTATCAATCCACGCCATTGGACAAGCAATCATCATCATTTTTGCCTGACGCATTTTTCTCATAAAGTTTATAGCGATATTCTCTACTGTGACGCCAATGGAAATACCATAGATCGCCACGACTCTACCTTCCATACCATGTTCGATAGTTTTATCACAAAGCTGTTCAGTTTCTTTTTCTTTCGGAGAATTGAATTGATCCACATGCATGACACATAATGCCGCGAGACTTTAGCTGCATCAAGCAAAATATCCATTGCTTCAAGGCCGCGACCATAATCAAGCTTCATCGCGATAAGGTAAAGCACCAATCATATCCACCATATCAGAGCCAATATCAAACCATTTTGCGTGTCTGGCTCAATCACCCTCTTTTAGGGTCTGATTCGCAAATTTTCCAAAATAATGTCATGCTTATAAACTTCCGCGAGCTTTATGCGCAGCAATGATAGCTCGGTCTTCACAAAATCGGGTCAATATCTGCAAAAGTACCCAAATGCGGTCACCCCTTGGGAAATCATCAGCTCAATCGATTGACAGAAACGGGCGTAATAATCATCAACACTTGATGTACGTTTAACTCTCATCCACTAAATCCCATTTTTGTTGAAGATTACTGTTGTGATAAATGCCAATTTTTCGGGTGTCATTGTAAAGCACGATCTGCGTGAGCATGGGCATTAACCCAGCCACCTTTTTAATAATTTCGTCTCGAATAAACGTTTTAAAGCTACGAACGTGATTTCTCATAATAACTCCGCCAAAAAGAAAGGAAAAAGAGAGACGAGAAGTGTATTAATTGAAAAGCAAACCCAACAAGGATCAGGGATCTATGTGAATTGTTTTGCAATGTTATGAAAAATTCGCAGATTTTAATTAATAACATCTTTTCAGTCTTTCAACTGGGTGCAAAGTATAAGATTTTTAAGCACAAAAGCTATCTATTTATTGATAAAAGAACGCTCTTGTTTTGAAAACCTCTAAGAATAAGCCGAGTGGTGGGCGGCTGAAGATTGTTCAGTATAAGTGCGGTCAAATTTCTTATAGTTTTCCTTTGCGATCAATATGATACTGTGTGCCATCCGGCTGAATAATGACATTCAACGGAAATTTCGATGCCAACACCCAGGATCGCCATTAAGCTCAAATAAATTGCGACCTTGTGCATAATCCGAAACTGGATTTTTCACTTTAAAGATCGATGACATCAATGCCGGTAATAAATCAGTATGGCTCGTTAATTTCAGAGACTTCTTGCACCGGTAAATCTTTCCAGTAAACAATAAACGGCACTTGAGATTTCATCACGACCAAAAATAGTTTCTTGCTCTTTTTCATCCAGCTTTATTAAAGCGTTGTACCATGCTCTGCAGTAATAATGACTATCGTATTCTCTAAAGAAAACTGATGCTAAGTTTCATCAATCTGTTGATCTATATCTGCAAGCGATTTGGTGTAATTTTCTTTCCGTTTTTGATCCGTAATATCTAAATCCACATAAGCAAACCAAGGCTTATCATTTTTAAGAGTGATAAAACACTATTTCTCTCGTCTTTTGGTGAAGAAGCTTTCACTTTTAGGCAATTTCACATTACGGAACAAGGCTTGTTTAAATAAAGCTGTCTTTAAATGCCGTAGACGAATAAGCGACAAATTGATATTTCTCATCTTGTAGCTTTTTAATTAATACCGACGGTGTGTGATTACTCAAAATACTGTCCGTATAATTTGCATTCAGTCCATAGAATAAGCCCACTAAGCCGGCATTGTTCGTATTGCCGCTACTGTAATGATTTCGTAAATTGAGTAGAACTTGTGGCAAACTCAAACAATTTAGGCATTTTCTCGCTAGTCAGCGCATCATAACGTAAAGCCTGAAACGGTAATCACGAGGATATTTGGTTTTGTTCTCAACTTGCTCCAAACTGAAGGTCTTTTTTTCGGATAATCAAGTTTTTAATGCATCTAAACGCCCTTCTTGCTCTAAGCGCTGAGAGTATGTTTCGCATTAATAAATCCTTGTTTTTCCAAAAAGGTTCGAGCAGTCATTGGATAAGAAAGCGAAGTTTGAACGCTGCATGGTAATCGGACGATATAAAATGCATCCGCCTCAAGCATAAATTAAAGTGTGTCGCGACAAAACGTAGAAGTTAACACTAATCCCCACTTTTTTCAGCCATTTTTGACGCTCTAAAGCTACGTAATTTTTCCCAACTCCAACGAGAGAAAAAGCATTTGGATTAGTAAAATAATCGGCATTGTGCAAAAGAAAATTTGCCAATCTCTTGAAAGATCGCCTCTTCAAGATTCACTAACAAATTCCAAAACGATAGAAGAAAAGGTGGATATTAAAACGGTTAAAACACTTCGTATCAAACAGCAATAAAGTGGTGCAAATCGTCGCGATAATCACCGTTAATCCCACGGAAAGTGCGGTGATTTTTGATGATAAAACTCAGCGGGAAAAATAACCAGCAAATACAAGGCAAAAACACAAAAACTGAAATGACCCTAATAAGCTGATAAAGAAATAAATTTTGCCGAGTAAGGTGTCTGCACAATCAATGAGAAAGGCGTAACGACTAGCCAATAAGAATTGCGATAATAATATTAGCAAAACCAGTGCCCCACTGAAATTTTTCGTGAGGTTTTCTTCACGGTATTCACGTCCGTTGAATTTGCTCTTTTTAAACCAAACACATTTTATTTTATTTTTACCGAATTCATTAGAGAGTTGGCAAAGGCTTGTGCTAATAGCTTCACGCTGTGCGGCTGGCACGCTAGTGGTTAATAAATTACTAGCCATATTGCCTAAAGCGATAAGAGAAAGATCAACGGGCGCTGTGAGTTTCAAGCACGCTAATCATATCGTTAATGATGGCATTAACTTGCCCATCTGAATACTTTTGAATGTTGAGCCATTTGGAATGTTTAAGCCTGTTCTAAATACAAAAACTTCTCATATCATACCCGATAATTTGTCCAATCTGAATAATTTCTTTTTCTTGCATAAAAAGTGCGGTTATAATTTTAAGCAAATTTTACGAAGGAAAAAATTATGAGCATTACGAGTTAATCCAAATCGTGCTACATCAATTGAGTTAAGCACGCTGAAAATGAAACCACTACGATGGAAAGCGTGTTGCGTGATGAACTTCTCACCATTACGCCAGAAGTCGAACAAATGATGTTGCAATTACATCAAGGTTATCAAAATAAAGGCAAAAGCATTTTGGTGTCTTCCAAGAGAATTCCATTTTTGCACAAGATCTGAATCGTTTATTAGAAAATGAAATCAACTTTTTAAATTTCAGCCAACAATCCACAAAAATTATTAGCGCAAGAATTGGGCAAAATATAATTTTGCAGACAGCGGCACACTTATATCCTATGCCAATATAATTTTTTAGCGACGGATTACCTATTCATTGCTTTGTTGGATAGCCGTATCAGTATGTTAGTTGACGAAAATCTTGAAATTCGCCGTACAGAATACTTAGATATCACACAATTTGATATTGCTGCACGTATCAACTTAACTGATTTGCAAGTGAAACGCAAACTCAAACCGCTACCTTACTTTTATTAAAGGTCGTGTTGGCCGTAAAATCAGTGACTTCTTTATGGATTTCTTGGGGGCAGAAGAAGGTTTAAATCCACAAGTTCAAAACCAATGCTTATTACAAGCGGTCAGTGACTACTGTGAACAAGGTGAACTAAACAAAGAACAAACTCAGGCGGTTAAAAAGCAGGTATTTGAATACTGCAAAGGTCAATTAGCAAGCGGTGACGAGATTGCATTAACTGAACTTTCAGCTAATTTGCCGACTCTAAACGAGCGCCCTTTTGTCACCTTTACAGAAGAGCAAGATTACGGCTTGGAAGAAACGATTCCACCAGTACGTTCAGCCTTAAAAACATTAACGAAATTTTCAGGTTCCGGTAAAGGGGTGACATTAAGTTTTGATGCGGATTTATTGAATAATCGTATTGAATGGAATCCACTTACAGATACTTTAACAATCAAAGGGATACCACCAAATCTGAAAGATCAACTTCAAAAAGCATTAAAGTGCGATAATTAATTTGGCAAGATCATAAAGTTTCGGTATCATTCGACATAACTTTTTGCTGTAAAGGTAAAAATATGCAATTAAAAACATTTTTAGGTGCAGTTGTTTTAGCTATTGCTTAACTTCTTGTTCAACTGTACAAAAAGTCGTTTATCGTATTGATGTACCACAAGGTAACTATTTAGAAGGCTGCCACTGTGGCACAAGTAAAACCTGGCATGACAGCCCAACAAGTACAATATTTACTTGGCACACCGGTTTTAATTGATCCTTATAGTAACTCAACTTGGTATTACGTGTTCTTACAACAACACTCTTACCAAAAACCTGAACAGCACACATTTACAGTGAAATTCGATCAAAACGGTTTTAGTAAGCAGCGCAGAATTAGATAAGCCATTACCTGAAGTGGCAAAACAAGACGAAAAATAATACTATTATCAGCACACCTGAAAATGCAGGTAAGAAAAAGCTGGTGGAAATTCTGGTAGTCATAAAATAATACCTGCTTGTTACATCAAGCAGGGTTCGTTGTATTACAAGGGAATAAAAATGTCAAAAATTCTATTAGTTGATGATGATATTGAACTAACAGATTTGCTTGCAGAAGTTTTACGATTGACTGGTTTTGAAGTCGAAGTCGCGAATAATGGTCAAGAAGCATTGGACAAAGTTAAATTCAAGTCACCAGTTAGTCTTTATTGGATGTTATGATGCCTGTATTAAAATGGCATTGAAACACTCAAGAAAAATTCGTCAAATATCAAACGTCCCTGTAATGATGCTGACTGCACGTGGTGAAGAAATCGATCGTGTACTAGGCTTAGAGCTTGGTGCCGATGACTATTTACCAAAACCATTTAACGATCGCGAGTTGGTTGCCCGCATTAAGGCTATTTTGCGTCGCGTTAGCCCATCAGAAAGTTCTCAAAAATTCGACCGCACTTTCCATCAGAAGAGAAATACATTGGAATTTGTGTGGTTTAGTCCTTCATTCTGGTCTTCAACAAGCCTCTTATAAAGGGCAAGATCTCGGTCTAACCGGCTCTGAATTTGCCCTACTTCATAAACTTGTGCTTCGCCCTGGACAAATTGTTTCTCGTGAAGAATTAAGTATGAATGTGCTTGGCAAACACCTTTCTCCTTTCGATCGCTCGATTGATATGCATATGTCAAACTTGCGCAAAAAACTTCCAGAAAGAGACAATGGCTTACCATGGCTGAAAACGCTACGTGGTCGTGGTTACTTATTGGTTTGTGAATAATGCTTATTAAGAAATTCAGCTTAAATCAGCTCACTATACGCACATTCACTGTCTTTTGGTTGGCATTCTTTGCCATGACCGCGCTTTTAGTCGCACTCCCTTATTTTGATAGCCGCTTATACTCAGATTTAAATCAAAATGAAATATCGAGCTATCAAAAGAAACTCGTTGAATCAATTCGTAATAATAGAATCAATGGTATCCTCGCAGGCGTTCCTGTGCTTCCAACTGATAAATTCGACTCAGCTCGCCCTGTCATCATGACGCCTGAAAAAGAAATCTTCGGCGCTTTAGGCGAAGAAAGAATACATATTGCTCAGTTCGCCCAAGAATCAAGTAACTTTGCCCAGCCACAACGCAAAACGTTTAAAGATATTCAAATTGCAGGACCTTTTAAAGTCTATATTGGCGATTCCGACCAAGCATCCGAATTATTCTTTGTGTCTCGAGCAAATGGCCAACAAGAAATCTTACGTTATATGCTTGATCACCCTTGGATCTTGCTGCTCTTAACGTTAATTATTACAACGCCTTTACTTTGGTGGTTTACGCATACCATCGTCAAACCTATTACCAATTTACAAAAAGCAGCGAATAGCGTGGCATTAGGGAACTTTAAAGTTGATAATGAGTTAGCGAATCACGGCCCATCTGAGTTGCGAGAAGTCGGTCAAAGTTTTAACAAAATGTCGATTGCGATTGATAATCTAATTTCAAACCAACACAATCTACTTTCGTCCATCTCACATGAATTAAAAACACCATTAACACGTTTACAACTTTCTACTGCACTGGTTCGTCATCAAACGGGTGATATTGAACCGGTCAAACGCATTGAAAAAGAAATACAACGAATGGATAAGATGATCAGTGGATTGCTGCTCATTTCCCGTCAACAAATGTATTCTCAAATGGAGCATAATTTATTTTCTATTGATCAACTCTGGGACGATGTCATAAAGGATGCCTTATTTGAAGCTAGAACAACGCAAAATAACTTGTGATGTGAATATCTCTATTTTACATCCTGAAAACATATGATTTATGGCAACCTAAAGCTTACTCACCAGTGCAATTGAAAACATTGTTCGTAATGCGTTGAAATACACTAAAGATCGTATTTTTCTCACTATTAACTTACAAAAAAATGAACAGGATGAGAACTGCCTACAAATTCGAGTGGATGATAATGGCTTAGGCTTACCACCTGAAGAGTTTGATAAAATCTTTAAGCCATTCTATCGTGTAGATGAAACCCGGACACGGGCCACAGGTGGAACAGTTTAGGGATTAACCATTGTTTTATAACGTAGTTAATGAGCACCATGGAAAAGTATGGGCAGAATCCAGTAATTTAGGTGGACTTGCCGTCACGATTCAACTTCCATTATGGAAACAAAGTTAGTTCAAACAAAAGGCGATATTTTCATATCGCCTTTTTCTTATTTAATTTTCACTCGTTTTAATCGCAACGCATTGGATAGCACGAAAAGTGAACTCATCGCCATTGCTGCGCCAGCCAATACAGGGACTTAAAGTAGCCCAATGCCGCAAGTGGAATACCTAGCACATTGTAAAATGAGAGCAAAGAATAAGTTTTGTTTAATATTCTTTAATGTTGCTCGAGAAATCATTAATCCATCGACTAACTGATCCACCGAATGCTGCATGAGTGTCGCCGATGCTGTTTGCTCTGCAACATCAGAACCCGATTTCATCGCAAAGCTTACATTAGCCATCGCTAAGGCTGGTGCATCATTCACACCATCACCAACCATTGCGACCACTTTGCCTTGCTGACGTAATGTCTCAATATAAGTTGCTTTGTCACGTGGACTACAATTACCCTGTGCAGTTTTCACACCTACTTGCTGGGCAACATAATCAACGACAGATTGCTGATCGCCACTCATTATCACCACATCAATATTATGTTGGTGTAAGCGTTGAATCGCTTGCAAACTATCCTCTTTTAGACTGTCTGCTAGCGCAAATGCACCGATTGGACTGTTATCTACAGATACCGCAACAACACTCGCGATTTGCCAAATTTGAGGCATATTATCTGGTAAGGTTAAGTCACAATAAGTCGGCTTACCTACTTTAACCAAACCAACTCCTTCAATGTGAGCAGATATACCCTGCCCCACTTCTGAATGAACCGAAAGTGCGGTCGGAATTTCAAGTGATTTTTCCTGTGCAGCCAGGACTATCGCTTTAGCTAAAGGATGATTGGCATTTTGCTCAACGGAAGCCGCAATGCGATATAAATCTTCCTCAGAATAGACCGCACTTTGTGGTTGCCAAACAGCGGCAATTTTGAGCTTTCCTTGAGTTATCGTTCCTGTTTTGTCTAATACCACCGTATCCACATGCGCCGCCTCTTCCATAGATGCCGCATCTTTAAACCAAATCCCTGCATTGACTGCTTTCCCCATTCCCACCATTATGGCAGCAGGTGTGCAAGCCCCTAACGCACAAGGACAAGCGATGACTAACACAGCAACCGCATGAATTAAAGGCGGTTACCCAATCTCCCTTTTATCCACCAGGTTAATCCAAAATGTCATCGCAGAAATCAATAACACGGCAGGCACAAATACAGCAGCAACTTTATCAGCAAAACGAGAAATCGGCGCTTTTTGCCTGCGCTTCGAGAGCGCTTTCATCATATCGCCCAATAGGGTTTGCTGTCCGAGTTGATTAGCTCGATAAATAAGGCTACCTTGTGTCACCATTGCCCCTGCAAGCACAGGGCTTTGAGACATTTTTCTAATGGGTGAGATTCACCGGTTAAATGGCTTTCATCGCACCAACCACTCCCTTGTTCAACTACGCCATCAGCTGCAATACGTTCACCTTGATTAGCTCGTAAAAATATCACCTATTTTTACTTGATCGAGAGGAATCGTTTCCCAACGATTTTCACGTTGAACACTGACTTGTTTTGGTGTGAGCTGTAATATCCCTAAACTGTTTAAGCTTTGTTTCTTCGTTCTTTCCTCAAGAAATTTCCCAAAGGCTGACGAAACCGATGACCATTACTGATGCTTCAAAATAAACATGAAATGCACCATCATGCCCCATTGACTGATGATAAAACAGCATAAAGACCGAATAGAGATAAATCGCCAACGTACCAGTACTCACTAGCACATCCATATTGGCCAAACCACCTCGAATACTACCAATCGCACCTTTATAAAAAGGAATGGCTAACCAAAGTTGCACAATGCTCGCAGAACAAATTGCCACATTGGCGGCATCATCCATGAATGATGATTAAACATCATCCCGATCATTCCGATTAAAAAAGGAATGTTAATGAACAAAAGCAACCATAAACGCGGACTAATCTTCGTTTCATTAGATGTGCTAGGTAGCACATTTTGCTTTAGAATGCCATTAAATCCAGCTTTTTGAATAATTGTCAAAATATCTTGTTCTGAAGCCTGAGATGAATCAAATACTACGTGCTTCCTCTGCCGCAAAATTCACGCCTGCGTCAGAGACAAAATCTTTTCGATTCAACACCTTTTCAATCCGATTCGCACAGGATTGACAGGTCATTCCCTCGATTTGAATGGCTATATTCTGTTGCATCAAAAACCTGCGTCTTCAATTGTTTCAATTAATTGTGCAATACTGACCGCACTTTCATCAAAGGTAATCTAGTGCTTTACCGTCATCAAGTGTTACTACGGCTTTTTCTACGCCATTAAGCTCTTCCAACACTCTTGTGACGCTTTTCACACAACCACCACAAGTCATTCCCTGTTACATGTAATGTAATTGATTTCATATTTTACTCCTTAATTATTGATATAGATTGAAATTGAGCTTACTATAAACCTTAACACAAGGTTAAGGTCAAGGATTTTTATGAACATTAGTGAAGTGGCAAAATTAGTGGGTTTATCAAGTAAACAAATTCGGGATTATGAAAAGTCCGGCTTATTAAAACCAGCACAGCGAAGCCTTTCCGGTTATCGCCACTATGAAGAAAAGGATTTAGAACGACTACGTTTTATTCGTCACTCTCGAGATGTAGGGTTTTCACTCCAACAAATTCACCAACTTTTGCAATTACAGGATAATCCCAATCGTAGTAGCCGAGAAGTTAAAGCACTTACGACGCAGCATATTAAAACATTGAATGAGCAAATTCATCACTTGCAAAAAATGGTAGAGGAATTGGAACGATGGCATAACGCTTGTCAGGGCAATGATTACCCTGAATGCAGTATTTTGAAGGATTAAAAAGGATAAATTAATATTCCCAGCTTTCAGGATCGATGCCCAAATCGCGCATGATCTCTTTGGCATTTTCAGGAATCTCATCATGGCGTTCTTTCATTAAATCTGCATCAGTCGGTAATGGCTGCCCCGTAAAAGCATGCAAGAATGCCTCACAAAGCAATTCACTATTTGTTGCATGACGCAAACTTTTCAGCTGACGACGCGTACGCTCGTTCGTCAAAAATTTCAATACTTTAATTGGAATAGACACTGTAATTTTTGACTTGCTCGCTCTTTTTTGCCATGCTCTGCATAAGGGCTAATATATTTGCCATCCCAGTTTGCCATAATGCACCTTAAATAACCTGATAATTTATCCGTATTTTAATGAAAAATAAGCAAAATGACAATCTAGACGGCTAAAAGTATAGCATGCTATTTCCCTTACATTCACTTACAAACATTTACAATAATTTGCAGAACTAAAAACCATTACCTTTGACTAAATGCCTGTTGCATTCGCAATACATTATTGTTATTTGAAGATAACGACATGTTTAATATTGAGGTCTATTATGTCAAAAAAACTTTTTGCTGAATTCTTCGGCACATTTTGGTTAGTTTTCGGTGGTTGTGGTAGTGCAATCTTTGCCGCTTCTGTCAACCTAGGTATCGGTTATGTGGGCGTTGCATTTGCCTTCGGTTTAACCGTATTAACCATGGCTTACGCAGTAGGTCACATTTCTGGTGGTCACTTTAACCCAGCTGTAACACTTGGTTTAGTGGCTGGCGGTCGTTTCTCTGCGAAAGATGCTCTTCCATACATCATTTCTCAAGTGGTTGGTGGCTTAGTAGCGGGTGCTGCACTTTATCTTATCGCATCAGGTAAAGCGGGCTTTGACGTGACTGCAGGTTTCGCATCTAATGGCTACGGTGAGCATTCTCCTGAAGGTTATTCTTTAGAAGCGGTATTCGTAGCAGAAGTATTATTGACTACATTCTTCTTATTAATCATCATGGGTTCAACTCATAAAAATGCAGCTGCAGGTTTTGCGCCAATTGCAATTGGTTTAGGCTTAACGTTAATCCACTTAATCAGCATTCCTGTATCAAATACCTCTGTAAACCCGGCTCGTAGTACTGCAGTTGCGGTATTCCAGGTTCTTGGGCAATCGACCAATTATGGTTATTCTGGGTTGCGCCAATTATCGGTGGTATTTTAGGTGGTATTATCTACGCACTTTTATTAGCAAAAATAACTAAGATTTCATTTCATAGAAAAGAAGAAGGCATCATTAGATGCCTTCTTTTTATCTTTATATGTGTAATCCAAATATATAAATAAAAACCACCTTTCGGTGGTTTCAGTCTATTATAAGGTTTTTGCAAGATCTTTTTAGGAAAAGCTTTAAACTCTTTACCTAATTTATCATGACGAAGACCATATTCTACAAAAAGCTTCCATATAGCCAATCTTGTCACCACAGTCAAAGCTTCTGCCTGTCATATGGAACGCTTCAACGGTCTCTTTCTCAATAAGCATATCGATTGCATCCGTTAATTGAATTTCATCGCCCACACCAACTGGTGTTTTTTCTAATAAATCCCAAATTTCAGCAGAGAACACATAACGACCAACAACAGCAAGATTTGATGGTGCTCTTCCACAGATGGTTTTTCAACAATGCTATTAATTTTAACGCTATCGCCACCTTTTAACTCTACGCCACCACAATCCGCGATACCATAGCTACTCACTTCATCATCAGCAACAGGTGCTACCATAATTTGGCTTGCTTGTGTTTCTTTAAAACGTTTGATCATCGCAGAAAGATTTTCTTTCTTTTGATTTGCCGTAAAATCCGCTAAAAGCACATCAGGTAACACTACTGCAAATGGCTCATTCCCAACAACTGGACGACCACATAACACCGCATGCCCCAAACCTTTCGCATTACCTTGACGAACGTGCATGATAGTTACATCTTTAGGGACAAATAGAACGAACTTCTTCCAAAAGTTGACGTTTAACACGTTTCTCAAGCATGGTTTCCAACTCAAAAGACGTATCAAAGTGGTTTTCAATCGCATTTTTAGAAGAATGTGTGACTAACACGATTTCTTTAATTCCTGCTGCGACACACTCATTCACAACATATTGAATAAGTGGTTTATCCACGACGTTAACATTTCTTTTGGAATCGCTTTTTGTTGCGGGTAACATTCGTGTGCCTAAACCTGCTACAGGGAATAATGACTTTCATTGATTTTTCCTTTTGTTTAAATATTCAATGACCACACTCTGTAACACAAAAGTGCGGTCATTATTTATTAAATTTTGATAGATTTAAGTTGGAAAAAGTTCCTTCTCTACCTTTATAACTCAAATTTCCGTTATTTTTAAAAAATCTTGCAAACCAATGGGTTTAATTTTTTGAAAAACGTTAATTAAATTATAAATAGAATGTAAAACATTCATAAAACTCGTAGGTCTAAGATGCCCTCATCTATATGTTCATCTTTGACTGCAGAATTCGTTGGTAAATTTCCTCTCGGTGAACGGATACTTCTTTAGGCGCTTGCACACGAGTTTGACTTGGTTTCACGTACACTCAAAAACCGAGATAGAAATATCGTCTCCAATGAGAACACTTTCGCCAACTTTTTCGAGTTAAGATTAACATCTTTATCTCCTTAGTTTGCATTTATTAGATATCCCTATCAATCAAGTAAAGATCGGCATCCCACCGACCTGCTTGTACTACAGATTATTGCTTAACCAGTTTTGTGCGACAGTTAATGCTGATTCACATTTTTCTGGTTGGGAGCCTCCTGCCATTGCCATATCAGGGCGACCACCGCCTTCCCACCAACTTGCTGAGCCATTAAATTCACTAGCTCACCAGCCTTCACTTTAGTAGTTAAATCGCTTGTTACGCCAACGACGAGGTTGACTTTATCATCTAAAATAGATGCAAATACAATTACGCCTGAACCAAGTTGATTTTTTAAATCATCAACCATCACACGTAACGATTTAGTTTCAATTCCGTCTAGTTGATGTACGATTACAGAAACATCATTAATTTTTAACCGCACTTTTCACTAAATCGGACCCCGCTTGCATTGCGGCTTTTTCTTTTAATCCTTGTAATTCTTTTTCTGCTTTCTTCGCTTTATCTTGAAGTTGCTGAATTTTCTCAACAAGGGTATTAACGTCAGATTTAAACAAATCTGCACTTTGAGTAAGAATACGTTGTTGATTATGTAACCAATTCATTGCATTTTCACCCGTTACCGCTTCAATACGACGAACACCTGCTGCAACTGCAGTTTCCGCCACAATTTTAAATAAACCGATATCACCGGTACGTTTAGCATGAATGCCACCACAAAGTTCAACGGAGAAATCACCCATTGTTAAAACACGTACCACATCAGCATATTTTTCACCGAATAACGCCATTGCACCTTTTGCTTTTGCCGCTTCGATATCCATTACGTCCGTTTGAACCACAAAATTCTCACGTACTTTTTGGTTTACCAACGTTTCAATTTCGTTAAGCTGTGCTTTGGTAATCGCTTCCGGATGAGCAAAGTCAAAACGTAATGCTGTATCAGATACTAACGATCCTTTTTGCACTACATGGTGACCTAAAACTTGACGCAATGCGGCATGTAATAAGTGTGTTGCAGAATGGTTAAGTGACGTTTGATGACGTCTTGCTGCATCCACAACCGCATTGACCGTTTGTCCGACTTTTAAACTACCTTGTTCTAACTCACCAATATGACCGAATACTTGACCATATTTTTGAGTATCTTTTACATTAAACTGAATACCTTGAGAGGTTAAATAACCGCTATCACCAATTTGACCACCTGATTCCGCATAGAATGGGGTATTTTCTAAAAATCACCACGGCACTTTGACCTGCAGTAATACTTTCTACTGATTTACCATCATGGAAAAAGTGCGGTCACTTTGCTAAAGATTCTGATTCAGTATAGCCTTCAAATTTTCGTTTCGCCTTCTACACGAATAACATTGTTATAATCCATGCCGAATTGGCTTGCAGATTGTGCACGTAAACGTTGTGCTTCCATTTCACGCTCAAAACCTGCTTCATCAATTGCAATATCACGCTCACGACATACGTCTGCGGTTAAATCAAGTGGGAAGCCATAAGTATCATAAAGTTTAAAAGGCAACTTCACCTGACAACACACCATCTTTCACTTGAGCAAGTGCATCATCTAATAAAGCTTTAATCCGCGCTCTAATGTACGAGCAAATTGTTCTTCTTCTAAACGAAGTAATTTTTCGACATTAGCTTGTTTTTCTTTAACTTCTTTGCCTGCTTCCGCCATGACTTCAATTAAAGTCGGCACAAGTTTATAGAAGAAGGCTTCTTTTGCCCCTAACAAGTGACCATGACGCACTGCACGACGAATAATACGACGTAATACATAACCTCGACCCTTCGTTTGATGGAATTACGCCATCTGCAATTAAATATGCACAAGAACGAATGTGGTCTGCAATTACGCGTAATGATTTATTGGTTAAATCTGTTGTTCCTACGATTTCTGCTGTTTTTTGCAATTAATTTTTGGAAAATATCGATCTCATAGTTAGAGTTTACGTGCTGTAATACGGCAGAAATACGCTCTAAACCCATCCCTGTATCAACCGATGGACGTGGTAATTTTTTTCCATTGTGCCGTCTGCGAGGCGGTTAAATTGCATGAATACCACGTTCCAAATTTCGATATAGCGGTCACCATCTTCTTCTGGTGAGCCTGGAGGGCCACCCCAAATATGATCACCGTGATCATAGAAAATCTCAGTCACATGGACCACAAGGACCGGTGTCACCCATTGCCCAGAAGTTATCAGATGCATAAGGCGCACCTTTGTTATCACCGATACGAATAATACGCCCTGCTGGCACACCAACTTCTTTATGCCAAATGTCATAAAGCTTCATTATCGGTTTCATACACGGTTACCCATAATTTTTCTTTTGGTAACCCGAGCCATTGTGGAGAAGTTAAATACTCCCACGCAAAATTAATCGCATCATGTTTGAAATAGTCGCCAAAACTGAAATTACCGAGCATTTCAAAGAAAGTATGGTGACGCCGTATAACCGACGTTTTCTAAGTCATTATGCTTTACCACCTGCGCGCACACAACGTTGTGCAGTTGTCGCACGTGAGTAAGGACGTTTGTCCATACTCAAGGAACACGTCTTTAAATTGGTTCATCCCTGGCATTGGTAAAAAGCAATGTCGGATCATTTTCAGGCACAAGTGAACTACTTGCGACGACCTGATGCCCTTGCTATGGAAAAAATCAAGGAATGACTGTCTAATTTCTGCTGTTGTTTTCATTGATAAAACCTTGTGTCTCTATCTCGATCACGATTTATAAAATAAGCTCACTATTCTTGCATATTTTGACCTAGAGAAAAAGGCTTTTTCACTGATCTTAAAAAGAAAAACCGCACTCTACTGCATTAATTGAGAAGTGCGGTTAAAATTTACGTTATTTTTAATAGGGCTAAAAATAATTTTTGATCACTATTCGTCGCGAAGTGGCACAACCAACATATCAATTTTAATGGTATTCATCACTTGACGTGTTGAAGACATTAATTTACTCCAGAAATCTTGGTGATGACCTGTCACTAGTAGATCTACATCATACTGATCAATAGCGTCCGTCAAAACTTGACCTAAATCACCGCTACCGCTCAATTTTTCTTTCACTGGATAACCAGCATGTTCTGCTAAATTAATTAGCGCTTTTTTTGTGTCTCGCTCGAAATTCTATCTTGCATTGATGACATATTGACATCAATCAAACCAGTATAGAGATCCGAGAGTTTACATCTACATGGATAATGGAAAGTTGCGCATCATTGCGTTTTGCAATTCCCACGGCTTTTTTGAGTAGAAATTCACTTTCATCAGAAAGATCTACCGCAACTAAAACGTGTTTATACATAATCAACTCCTTACTGATTTAATTGGCCTTTTTTTATCTAACTGCATAGTAGCACTTTGGCTACAGGAAAAACTTGCACTAGATCACAAATTTGAGAATTTTTCTCAATTTTTCATTAAATTCTCAATGTCATCGATTTCTTTAGGTGCCGCTGCTGTCAGATTTTTGTTGCCGTATTCAGTCATTAACAAGTTATCTTCAATACGCACACCAATGCCTTTATATTGAGCTGGCACATCCGCCTCTTCTGAAATATAAATACCTGGCTCAACGGTGATAATCATCCCCACTTCAAGTGTACGGCTACGATCATCATCATAGCGACCAACATCGTGCACATCTAAGCCAAGCCAATGGCCTAAACCATGCATATAAAATTGGCGATAGGCTTTTTCTTCAATCAGCTTATCTACATCCCCTTTCAGGATGCCTAAATCTACCAAGCCTTGAGTTTTAATACGAATCACTTCGTCATTCGCCAGTTTAATTGAATTACCTGGCACTAATAACTCAATCGCGCGTTTTTGAGCCTTTTAAAGACTAATTCATAGATCTCACGTTGTGGCTGAGTAAATTTACCATTTACAGGAACGTACGTGTGATATCGCCTGCATACATAGCAAACTCACAGCCTGCATCAATCAACACAAGATCGCCATCTTTTCAAATGGTTGATCATTTTCAGTGTAGTGCAAAATACAGGCATTATCGCCCCCGGCAATAATGGAATTGTAAGACGGGAATCTTGCACCGTGACGATTAAATTCATGCAGAATTTCGCTTTCAATTTCATATTCAAAACGATTTGGACGAGTTACTTGCATCGCTTTAATATGCCCAAACGCAGTAATTTGTCCCGCTTGTTGCATTAAGCGAATTTCGTTTGGAGATTTAATTAAGCGCATTTCACTTAACATCGGCTGCCAATCAAAAACAGCGTAAAATTTCACCGCACTTTCAGCTAATAATTTATCGCCCCAAGGATGACGATCGGCCACATGATAAAGATGCGGTCAATTTTTCCGTTAATTTTGGAAATTCTGTTTTGAAATCATCAATAGAATAGGCTTCATCGACATTGAGTTTTTGCGGTGCTCGCTCAACGCCCTAATCGGCGACCATTCCACGTTTCAAGCAAAGGATCTCGCGGACGAAGAAATACAACCGTCTTTTTCTGACTCTTCCGTTTTAATCAATAACAATGCTGCATTGGGCTCATTAAATCCCGTTAAATACCAAAAGTAACTGTCCTGACGGAAAGGAAAATCGCAGTCGTTATTACGACGTTTTTCAATTTCGGAAAAATAGCAACAAGGCAGAATTTGGCTGCATTTGCGCGAATACTTTTTGACGACGTTCTGTAAATTCCTCTTGCGGTAATGCCGCCATATATGCGAGATCCATGTTTCGCTCCTTTTAATGTAATATCGGTTTTATTTCTTGTGCATCATCGTTGAAATGGGTGTAAAACAGCATTGCAATGGTGCGAACATATTCAATAATTTCTTCTAAGGCTTCAGCAAGCTCTTCTTCGTCATCTTCTTCATCATAACCAAGCTGACAAATATCTTGTAAATCATCTACCGCTTCGCCAATTTTCGCCTTTTTCCTTATCCAATTCTGTCTGAACAAGACCTAAACCCAGTAAAATTGGTTTGCCCAGTCTGATAGACTGTCTGCACGTGCAAACACGCTCTCATCTTCTGTTAATCCCAATTCAAAATCAAACCCTTCTACATCCCTAAGGTTTTACCAATCTGCTCATAGATTTCGGTAATTGGCTGAATTAATGCGGTTGGATAAGCGTGGTTATCGTTACTGAATTGATATAGAAGTGGTAACCAACTTTGGTCTTTCAGTCCACCACAAATTAAGCCGCTTAAAAAACCATGTAATTCCGTTGCATTAATACTAATACCGGCAGATTTGAGTTGTTGATTAAGTTCAGTTTGGGAAATTGTCATTGTTATACCTATAAAATCATCGAAAACAATTAAAGTGTAGCACTACACAAATAAAAATGCGATCGCATTTCTATAAAGAAAAACGATCGCACTTTCTTTCGCAAAGGGGAATTACATCATTCCGCCCATGCCTCCCATACCGCCCATTCCGGCAGCACCTAAATCGGCTTTATCATCTTTTGGAAGGTCAGTAACCATACATTCTGTAGTGATCATTAGCCCGCTACAGAAGCCGCGAGTGTAACGCAGAACGAGTGACTTTAGTTGGATCTAGAATACCCATTTTCGATCATATCGCCGTACTGTTCAGTACCTGCATTATAACCAAAGTTTCCTTCGCCATTTTTAACCGCACTTGCCACAACCGATGCCTCTTCACCTGCGTTAGTGACGATTTGACGAAGTGGCGCTTCCATTGCACGTAATGCAAGTTTGATACCTACATCTTGTTCTTCGTTATCACCTTTTAAGGTTGCCGCGACTTTGGTTGCAGCACGAACTAATGCAACACCACCACCCGCAACGATACCTTCTTCAACTGCTGCACGAGTTGCGTGTAATGCATCATCCACACGATCCTTTTTCTCTTTCATTTCAACTTCAGTTGCTGCACCAACTTTGATCACAGCAACACCGCCGGCAAGTTTAGCCACGCGTTCTTGAAGTTTTTCTTTGTCATAATCAGACGTTGATTCTTCGATTTGCTGACGAATTTGCGCTACGCGACCTTTTGATTTGCGCTTCATCACCCACACCATCGATAATCGTGGTATTGTCTTTGTTGATGACTACACGTTTTGCTTGACCTAAATCTTCTAATGTCGCTTTTTCAAGTTCCATACCGATTTCTTCAGAAATCACGGTACCTGCAGTTAGGATCGCAATATCTTGTAACATCGCTTTACGACGATCACCAAAACCAGGTGCTTTTACCGCAGCAACTTTTACGATACCGCGCATGGTGTTCACTACTAAGGTTGCAAGTGCTTCACCTTCGATATCTTCAGCGATAATTAATAATGGTTTGCCCGCTTTCGCGACACCTTCTAATACTGGAAGTAATTCGCGAATGTTTGATACTTTTTTTATCGACTAAAAGAATGTATGGATTATCTAATTCAACCGTTGCCGTTTCTGGTTTGTTGATGAAATAAGGTGATAAGTAACCACGATCGAATTGCATCCCTTCCACAACCGCTAATTCATCGTCAAGACCTGTACCATCTTCTACGGTAATCACGCCTTCTTTTACCCACTTTTTTTCCATTGCTTGAGCAATTAATTGACCCACAATGCTGTCTGAGTTAGCAGAAATTGTCCCTACTTGCTCAATTTCTTTAGAGGTTTCGCAAGGTTTAGATAAATTTTTAAGCTCAGAAACAACCGCACTTACTGCTTTTATCGATACCACGTTTTAAATCCATTGGATTCATGCCCGCAGCCACAGCTTTTTTAAGCCTTCATTTACGATAGCTTGAGCAAGAACTGTCGCGGTCGTTGTACTGTCACCTGCTGCATCATTGGCTTTAGAGGCAACCTCTTTTCACCATTTGTGCACCCATATTTTCAAATTTATCTTCTAATTCAATTTCACGTGCAACAGATACACCATCTTTAGTGATGGTTGGTGCACAAATGATTTATCTAAAATGACATTACGACCTTTAGGGCCAAGGGTCACTTTTTACTGCATCTGCTAATACATTCACGCCTTTAAGCATTTTTTTACGCGTGCATCGTTACCAAATTTTACGTCTTTTGCTGCCATTTTCTTTTTCCTTAATTTAAATTATTCCACAATCGCTCAAAAATATCGTTTTCAGAAATGATTAACACTTCTTCACCATCGATTTTTCACTTTTCACGCCATAACCATCATTGAAAAATGACTGTATCGCCAACTTTTCACATCTAAAAGGTTGAACGGTACCATTTTCCAAAAATACGACCTTTACCACAGCCAATACTTTCGCGCGGGTTGATTTTAGTCGCTGCTGAACCGGTTAATACGATACCGCCAGCTGAAAGGGTTTCTACTTCTTCACGTTTAATGATTACACGATCGTGTAAAGGACGAATATTCATGATTAATTTCCTTCTTATTAAAATAAAGTGTTTTAAATGTGGGGATAACTTTTCTGCTTTCAAGGGATAAATAATTTTCCCTAAAAAATTTATGCAGAAATGAAAATATCTCTTATACGTCTTATTTGAAATGTGATCCATGTCAAATTTATTTTTCATGTAAATTCCTATAATTACCTCAAATTAATTAACAACCAAAAAGGTGATTAAAATGACTCAATACAGAAAAGAAGTGGATTTATTAGGTGAACGTGATGTACCAGCGGATGCATATTGGGGTATCCACACATTAAGAGCGGTTGAAAAACTTCAATATTTCTAATGTAACCATTTCTGATGTACCGGAATTTGTTCGCGGTATGGTAATGGTTAAAAAGCAACTGCCCCTAGCGAATGGTGAATTAGGTGCTAATTCCAAGTGATATTGCAAAAGCGATTGTAGCAGCCATGATGAAATTCTTACCACGGGGAAATGCTTAGATCAATTCCCATCTGATGTATATCAAGGTGGTGCGGGTACTTCTGTCAATATGAATACCAACGAAGTAGTTACTAACCTCGCACTTGAAAAATTGGTCATAAAAAGGTGAATATGATGTTATTAACCCAATGGACCACGTGAACGCTAGTCAATCTACCAACGATGCGTATCCTACCGGTTTCCCGTATTGCAGTATATACAGCATTTTTCAAAAACTTATCGACAAAATCCAATACTTTACATGATGGTTTTCGATAATAAAGCAAAAAGAGTTTGCGAACATCTTAAAAAAATGGGTCGTACTCAATTACAAGATGCGGTACCTATGACCGTTGGTCAAGAGTTTAAAGCCTTTGCCGTATTACTTGAAGAAGAAGTACGTAACTTAAAACGTACTGCTGAGTTACTCCTTGAAGTCAACCTTGGTGCAACAGCAATCGGTACTGGTTTAAATACACCACAAGGTTATACAGAATTAGTAGTAAAACACCTTGCTGAGGTAACTGGATTACCTTTGCGTACCAGCTGAAAAACTTAATCGAAGCAACATCTGACTGTGGTGCTTATGTCATGGTTCACGGTGCATTAAAACGTACCGCAGTCAAACTATCTAAAGTATGTAATGACTTACGTTTACTCTCTTCTGGTCCACGTGCAGGTATTAAAGAAATTAACTTACCTGAATTACAAGCAGGTTCTTCTATCATGCCTGCAAAAGTGAATCCTGTTATTCCAGAAGTGGTAAACCAAGTTTGCTTTAAAGTAATTGGTAACGATACTACTGTTACTTTCGCATCTGAAGCGGGTCAATTACAATTAAACGTAATGGAACCAGTGATTGGGCAAGCAATGTTTGAATCTATCGACATCTTAACTAATGCTTGCGTGAACTTACGCGATAAATGTGTAGACGGTATTACTGTAAACAAAGAAATTTGTGAAAAACTACGTATTTAACTCAATCGGTATCGTGACTTACTTAAATCCATTTATCGGTCACCATAATGGCGACTTAGTGGGTAAAATCTGTGCTCAAACCGGTAAAGGCGTGCGTGAAGTGGTATTAGAAAAAGGTTTATTAACCGCAGAACAATTGGATGATATCCTTTCTGTAGAAAAACTTAATGAACCCAACTTACAAAGCGAAATTAAATAAATAATCTGCTGAGAAATAAAAAGCGGTCAGTTTGACCGCTCTTTTTCTTAACATCTCGTTAAAATATGATTAATGGCACTCAATTACCATTGATGTCTCGCACTAAATGCGCCACTGAAAACCTTCTCTCTGATTGATATAAACACCACCCATTTCATTAGCATTTTTCACCAAAGAATGCGCCTTGCAGTTTTGTATCATTTTTTGTACCACTGAATTGGTTTCCAGAGATAGTTCCTTCTAATTCAGCTAGTACATTATTATTCTTCGCTGCACTGGTATGAACTAGGTGGCCAGCAACTGTTTTATCTTCAAAATTTGCCGTCATATCAACACCCACAATACCAAATCTTGGAGGAGCGCCTCAACAGGATCAAGAGCACCTTCAAGTAGTGTATCATTATTCACATGGTAGCTACTCAGGCCAAGATAACGAGCTGTGCCACTTTTCGGAATATTATCTGTCGGAGTGAGTTCACCTTGGATATAAACGTAGGTTTTTCCATCTTTTTGCTTTGATAAATCCCATTTTGCATACTGTCTTGGAAAAACTACACCATTAACAAAAAGCCCCTGTGCTTAAAATGAATTTCTCCATCCTTATCCACATAAGTATATGCTGGATTCACACCCTCTGGCGCAATATCAATGCGTTTACCATTAATGTTTAAGACGTAGATATTATCCGTTGATAATTGATGTACTTTTGGATTCTCAATTCTGTCAGTGTTATAGTGGCTGCGAAACTCATAAGCAATCCCATTAAATTTACCAGTTGTTGGAATAGCATAATCTTTCGCTGATGATGGGTGCCTTTATAACGGTCCTTTTTCAATTATTGTCAAGTGAGGTTGGGTTGATTGGTTTTGGTTATTTGATTCGTTTGTTTGATTTGCTGAATCATTTTCTGATGCAGATTGGTTTGACGAATTATTCTCTGATGAAGATTTATTCGGTTGGAAAGTTGCAACATCATTAGAAGATGGGTCATAACTTTCTTCTTGGCTCGATGAACAAGCAGATAATCCCATAGCAAGAGCTATAGCTAATGCGGAAAGTGTTACTTTTCTCATAAAGGAATTCCTCGACCAAACAGTTAAAAATAAAAAGATAATCACTATTTATCACCCAGGATGACACAAGGTAGCATAACAAAAACAAAAACAATAGTATAGTAAATTCATCAGAATTTTAATATAAATAACGGTCAAAACTCTTTGTATTTTTGACCGCTCTTTTTAGATTAAAGAAAAATTTAATCTTTTACTTATTATCTGTATATTCCAGCAAAATCATCAAGGCTAGGCTCACTTTTTGCCAATGATATTCGGTGTGGTTAGCAATGTCTTGAGCCAAGTCACTGCCATAATAATCAGCAATAAACCCAAGCGCCATATCCATACCAGCAGAAACGCCTGATGAAGTGTAAAACTTGCCATCTTTCACCCATCTTGCAACGGGCTGCCATTTTACAGCTGGGCGACATTGTTTTACCCATTCAAAAAGATTTTTTTATTAGAAGTCGCTTTTAAACTATCTAATCGCCCCGTACAAGCCAATAATGCTGAACCTGTACAAAACACTGGAGACAAATCTCTGACTCATCAATCCATTTACTAAGCTGATTAATAAATTGTTCATCGTTTACTAACTGACGAGTTCCCTGTCCACCAACAACCAATAACACACTATGAGGTAATAAATGTTCTAGCTTTTCTGTTTCAATATAAAATCCTTGCTTACTACGAATTAATCCACCAACTTGGGATACATAGTGAAGCTTAACATTAGGGACTCTTGCTAAAAACTCAACAGAACCCATTAAATCTAACGTTTCATAGTCATCAAAGACAAGGCAATAAATATTCATTTTTCTATTCCAAATACATAATGCAAATGCTTTATAAATTACGACAGCAGATAAAAATTTAACCTCAAAAACTGACCGCTCTTTTTTCATTTAAAAATGGAAATAGTATTGCACAATAAAAAACAGTCACCAACATAACAATTAAGGTAAAAGGCACGCCGATTTTAATAAAAGTCAGCAAATTTGTAGCCACCTGGTCCCACCACCATGGTATTCACTGGAGAAGAAACTGGTGTCATAAATGCAGCTGAAGCCGCATGCAACAACCATTGCAAATGGCACGGAGACACATTAAGCTGTGTTGCGAGAGAAATCGCAATAGGTGCCATCAAAATTGCAGTGGCAGTATTCGATATAAACAATCCGACTAATGCACAAAAAATAAAGAGCACAATCAATACAGGATACATTCCCCATCCATCAATGATTTGTGTGAGCCATTTCACCGCAAACTCTACTCCTCCAGTTTTTTGAAGTGCGGTTGAAAATGGCATCATTCCGATAATCAAAATAAGGCTCGGCCACTGAATGAGTCATAAGCACTTTAGCATCTACGCAACGGAAATAAGCCAACATTAAACAGCCAATCAAGGCAGCCACAACATTCGGCACGAGCACCTGAGACCATCAGTACCACCATAGTCAAAATGGATAGTAAGGCTAGTGTGCTTGACGTTGAGCTGGTACGGCACGCTCCATTTCTTTCGGATAATTCAATACCAGGAAATCTTTTCGACGATCACGCATCGCTTGAATAAGTCGCCAATCACCAATCACTAAAAGCAAATCACCTGAGCGATATTTCTCTTTAAAAGCATCACTCAACACCACACCATCTCGCTTTAATCCCAACCACATTTTAGGCCCATATTTTGTGCGGAATTGTAACTCTGCAGTGGTTTTACCAATACTGGCAGAGTTCGGCACTAATAATTAACTCGGCCATTCCAATGGAACGTGCCTGCTGATCAAACGATTGTGATTTGATTTCGGCTGGCTCTAGATGAAATTCTTGGCAAAACATATCGAAATTAAAATCACAGCGTTCCAAATCCACCATGAGAATATCTTTTGCTTTTTATCTCTGAGGTGCCAAGTGGCATGATATAACTTGGACGGAAATGTTTTCCAACGCTCAATCTGCCAACACATTTAGTTGATAGCTAGAACGCAAATGAAGTTGGTCTAAGGTTTTACCCACGAAAGGAGACGTGCTTTTCACCACCAAACGTTTGGTACGATCTTTCAAAACCATATTCATTAATTAGCTCATTCATGGAGCTTTGCAGGTATCTTGATTGCTTCTCATTATTATCGAAAGCCATCGACAGGGCACTAAGCATATACCCCATGCCTAGCACTAAGATCAACAATCCGATTGGCGTGAAATCAAAAACTCAAGGCGAAGATTCGTATCTTTCACTAATCTCCGCATTCACCACAGGTTAGGAGCTGTCGCGATTAACGTCATCATCCCACTGATTAATCCCGCTACGCTTAACGGCATCATTAAGCGTTTTGGGGAAATATTCATTTGAGCGGCAAATCATAATCACAACAGGAATAAACACCGCAACCACGCCTGTGGAGCTCATAAATGCGCCTAATCCAGCCACTGAAAGCATGAGTAAAATAAGCACTTTAGCTTCACTATTTCCCGCAACTTTCAGATGCCGTCACTCACACGATAAGCAATTCCTGTCCGAACCAAAGCTTTCCCCACAATGAAGAGTAAAAGAGCAATGAGGGATAATATTGGGATCACTAAAGCCAACTCAAGATCTCTTGAATGCTGAGAATACCACTTAGATAAAAAGAGCATCACCAATAATGCCACCACGTCCATACGAATTTTTATTATGTACAAATAAAAATAATGGCCGCACCAAGCAGTATTAATGTCCAAAACAATGGACTCACCCAAAGTGCATGCTCAAAAATGGTGTTCATACGCCATCCTTCAATCTTAAAATCTTTCAAGCTCGCTAGTCTTCTATGCCTAGCGCTTTCTTCACAGGTGAAAAACTTCGACGATACTCTGGTAAAGGGCCCAGTTCCGCTAATTTTTCTAGGTGTAATTTGGTTGGATACCCTTTATGTTGAGCAAAAAGCATATTCAGGATACTTTTTATCTAATGCTTCCATTTCCTGATCGCGTGCGACTTTTGCCAAAAATAGAGGCGCGCTAATTTCAGCCACAATTGAATCCCCTTTCACTACCGCTTGAGCAGGTAAACCAAGGTTAAGCGGAATACGATTGCCATCCACCAACACAAAGTGCGGTTGAATTTTTAAGGCTTTTACTGCTCGTTCCATGGCTATGAGAGGCATGAAGAATATTCAATTCATCAATCTCAGCTGGCTCTGCTCGCCCCATAGCCCAAGCTAAGGCTTTCTCTAATTTCTGCTGCGAGTGCAAGACGTTTTTCTCACTGAGTTTTTCGAATCTGCCAACCGGCTATCGGGTTATTCGGATCTCAAAGATCACCGCAGCCGTGACACTGCCCCCACTAAAGGGCCCTCGGCCAACTTCATCCACTCCTGCAAATAATTGATAACCTTCAGGATAGACAAAATTAGTCATGTTTTTGCTCCAATAAATCAATCACTGCTTGTGCGGCTTGTCCGCATCACATTGAATTAATTTGTGTAATTCAGTAAAACGTTGAATTAAAAACACTGCGAGATTTGACCGCACTTTCCTCATCGCCCAAATATTGAGAAAGTTGTTCTGCTAATTTTTGCGGTTCGCAATCTTCTTGAATCATTTTCTGGCACAAGCATTTCATCCGCTAATAAATTAGGCAATGAAATATATTTTGTTTTAACTAATCGTTTTTGCACAAGAAATAGGTGAAATGGTTTCATTCGATACCCCTACTCACCATTGGCGATTTTACACAACATCGCCTCGAGCGCTGCAGTACCTGAAGCAAGTAGGTTGCTCTCAGCTACGATCATCACTTGGCGTGCTTTACCATCAATTAAATGCATATCGAGATCGGGTGCAATCTGAGCCTTTATTTCCTCAAATTGCTGGCGACGTTTTTCATTCACTCAAAGGGACTAAAACTGCAAGTCTGGATATTTTTCTTTTAATAACAAAGCGGTTTTAGAAATGGTTCAGTAGAAGCCCACTTCACTACCTCTACTCCCTACTAAAATAGCAAGGTAACGTCCTTTTTCATCAATACCTAAAGTCTGGCAAGCTTCTGTACGATTTGGTTTTAATCGAATCGCATCTGCCATGGTATGGCCAATAAAACGGCAAGGCACATTAAAACGATCATAAAAAGCTTTTTCAAAAAGGAAGAAAAGCCAATACTTGATGAGTTGTTTTGGCTATTTTGTAGATACGATTTTGACGCTAAAGCCCCTACAGATGGGACTCTACGTAATGAATGGTTTTAATCCTTTTTCTTTTAATTTAAGTTCAACGGTAGATTAAAATCGGTGCATCAATACCGATAAATACATCCGGTTTAATAGCAGAAAGTTGTTCGATAACACTGCGACGAATTTTAAAGCAATCGAGGTAAATGTTTAAGTACTTCTACTAGTCCCCATGACAGAGAGCTCTTCCATATCAAAAAGCTTTCAAAACCTTGAGCAATCATTCGCTCACCGCCAATCCCGACAAACTTAGCTTGCGGATAGTGGCGTTTAAGTGCTTGAATGAGACCCAGCACCAAGAATATCACCAGATACTTCACCGGCAACAATCGCAATAGTCGGATTTTCTTTTATCATTAAATTTATCCTAAAAACGACCGCACTTTGAACAAATCATAGTGCGGTCTCTTTGTTATTCATCATTTTCTCTAATGAGAAAAAGAAACGTTAATTAACGAATAATGCCACGGTAGAACGTTTGAAGAACTCACAAAGAAACTAATTGCAGATTCAGTTTGTGCAATTTGTTCAATTTCTGGCAATACTTCTTCAAGGGTTTTTACCGCTACGGTAAATCATTTTATAAACATTACGGATAGCATGCATGGTTGGTTTATCAAAACCACGACGTTTTAATCCTTCAAGGTTTAACACCGAAAAAGGCTGTGCATGGTTACCTTGTAGCCATCATAAGGCGGCACATCTTGGCTAACCATAGAACCACCACCTAGCATTACGTGCGCACCGACGATCACAAATTGGTGAATCGCAGACATACCACCTACAATAACAAAAATCATCTAATTCAACGTGACCTGCAAGGGTTGCATTGTTTGCCAAAAATACAGTTATTTTTAATTTGGCAATCGTGAGCAACGTGGACGTTGATCATCACAGTTGTTGTTACCAATACGTGTTACACCACCACCTTGGATTGTGCCGCGGTGAATCGTCACATGTTCTCGAATAAGGTTACCGTTACCAATAATGGTTTTCGTTGCTTCGCCCTTATATTTTAAATCTGGTTGACTTCACCAATACTAGCGAATTGATAAATCTGGTTATCTTCGCCAATCACGGTGTCTCCTTTTCACGACAATATGAGAATTTAAAACGGTACGGCTTTAATCTCAACGCTCCCTTCAATAATACAGAAAGGGACCGATAACAACGTCTTCGCCAATAACTGCGCCATCAGCAACAAGCGCGGTTGGGTGAATTTTTGCACTTTGGGTGGATCATACTTACCCCTTAATTTTTCTTTTTAATTATCGACGAGCACACATTAATTTGGCTACAAGCTACTTCACCATTTACGGTTGCAATACCCGTGAATGCTGTAATACCACGACGTTCTTTAATCACTTGAACGTTCAATTCCATTTGATCTCCAGGTAATACTGGGCGTTTGAAACGCGCTTCATCAATACCTGCGAAATAGAATAATTCGCCACCTTTTAATTCATGGGTTTTAAATGCAAGGATCCCCATTGATTGCGCCAAAGCTTCAAGAATTAACACACCTGGTAAAATTGGCTCTCCAGGGAAATGACCGGTAAAACAAGGTTCGTTTACGCTGATATTTTTAATTGCTTTTAACCATTCACCTTCTTTGTAGTCTCAACACACGATCCACTAATAAAAATGGATAACGATGTGGCAATAAGGTCATAATTTCTTTTGCTTCAATTACTTTACTTGCTTGATTCTCTGACACGTCTAATACCTTTAAAATAAATAATAATAAAAACGCTGGAATTATACGATATTTCAGTAGTAAAATAAAAACGCACCCTAGGTACGTTTTAAAAATCTTAGCCAAGTTTTTTTCTCAAGGGCTTTCAGTCGTTTATTCATACCATCAATCCCCAAGGTAAGTGCGGCTGTTTTTCGCCACTCTTTTATTAGTTTGTAATGGGATACCCGATGAGTAAACGCCTGGTTCAGTAATTGGACGCATTACCATCCCCATGCCAGTCACTGTTACCTTATCGCAGATTTCCATGTGACCATTAATCACACTTGCTCCGCCAATTAAACAATAACGCCCCACTTTTAGGCTACCCGCCATAATGACACCGCCAGCTACAGCTGTACCCGTGCCGATATGAACGTTATGCGCAATTTGACAAAGGTTATCAATGATGACGTTATCTTCAATGACTGTTGCATCTAAAGCTCCACGGTCAATACAGGTACAAGCACCGATTTCGACATTATTACCAATAATCACTTGTCCTACTTGTGGAATTTTTACCCAGCGACCACGATCATTTGCATAGCCAAAGCCATCACTACCAATCACAGCACCGGATTGAATTAAGCAATTTTGTCCAATTTCTACTTCATGATAAACGCTTACATTTGCCCAAAGCTGTGTACCTGCACCAATTTTTGGTGAATTTACCTACAAAACAACCGGCGCCAATAATTACGTTATCGCTCAATACAACACTGTCTTCAATAACAGCATTTGCACCAATTGATACATTTTTCACCCATTGAAGCTTTTTCAGAAATAACCGCACTTGAGTGGATATTTTGAGCCGCTTTCGGGGTAGCATCCATATATTGAGCTAATACGGCGTAAGCAACATAAGGATCTTTGACGATAAGTAAGTTACTTTCAGGTGAGCAAAATTCCACATCCGCTTCTGACACGACAAGAATACCTGCTTTTAGATTCCGCTAATAAAGGACGGAAATTTTTGCATTAGAAATGAAGGTAAGCTGATTCGGTTCTGCTTTTGAAAGAGCAGCAATACTATTATCGACAACGTCGGCGTTACCGCGAGGGTACCGCTGACTTTTTGTTGCTAACTCCTGTAAAGAATAGGATTTTTTGCATTATGAGAACCTATTATTTTTCTCTTCAGTTTTTGCTGGGCTGCTTTTTCAGTTGCTGGAATAGATTTTTAATACTTCTTCAGTAATATCTTTTACCATCTACTGCAAATACGACAGAGTTAGCATCTAAAACATAAGTATAACCTTTTGCTTTTGCTAAGTTATTCGTTGCAACTTGAATGCTTTTCAATAATTTACCACGCTCTTCAGTTTGACGTTTTTCGTTTAACTCTTGGAACTCTGCCACTTTTTATCTTGCTCTTCCATTAATTTATTTAATGCAGCTTCTTCATCTGAACCAAATTTAGTGATTTCTTCTTGGCGTTTTTGAATTTCAGCTTGACGTAAACGAGGTGCATCTTTTTGTAAAGCTGCAACTTTTGCTTCTACTTTTTTACGAGATGCCACGATTTTGTCATCAATTTCTTTCTTACTTGCAGCAAGTTTATCCGCCATTGGTTTGAAATTCTGCATCTAACTTATCTGCTACAGCTTGACGATCTGGGTGATTTTGGAATAAAGTAACCCTGCATTGATGAATGCGATATTTTTCATCTGCAGCAGCAAAACCTGATGCAAGTGCAAGACCCTAAAGAAAGTGCGGTAACTTTTACTACGTTTTTCATGTTTGAATTTCCTTAAATTAGTTTAGTAATATTTTCTGTGTCAGCTAACTCACTGACACAGAACGAAGATTTTTGACTTAAATAGAACGTAAAAAGTTCAATTTATTAGAAAGAACCACCAATACTGAAATTGGAATTGTTCTACATCATCATTTTCATATTTTTGATTGGTTTCGCGTAAGAGAATACCAATGGTCCAATTGGTGATTGCCATTGAAAGCAACACCAGTTGAAGCACGGATCTGACCTCGCTTTACTGTAATCAGGTAATGCTGCATAAATCGAGATGATTTTTAAGCCTTCTTTATCTGATTTCCATTTTGTATTCCAAACGCTTGCTGCATCAACAAAAATGAGGTTCTTACATTATTTTTGACTTTTTATCTCCAAATGAAATGGAGTTGGAACAATTAATTCCACGCTTGCTAGTAGCCATCGCGTTACCACCAACGACATCAGTGCTTTGATACCATTGACCATGCATTATGTCTTTAGATAAATCGCATTAGGGACCCTACTGCACCGTAAGCAAAGCCACGTAATGAACCGATACCACCAGCCGCATAAAGTTGATAGAACGGTACACGTTTACCACCTAAGCCATTTGCATAAGGGTCTGGTTGCTTTTCCTGATAACACCCAACGGTGATCACGATCTCAATGGGTAGAAACCTTGAACTCAGCGCTTAATTTATAATATTTGTTGTCTGAACCTGGAATGGTTACGCGATCCACCTAGATTTGCTTTTACACCTTTAGTTGGGAAATAAACTACGGTTTAAGCTGTTATAGTTCCAACCAAATGAGAAATCAAAGTCACTGGTTTTAATTGAGTTGCCAGTCAAATTCATCGATTTCATGTATAAATCATGATTATATTCATACGCGAAGTTGCTGATTTTATTGTAAGTATAACCTAATCCCACATAATATGAGTTATTCTCATTGACTGGGAAACCTAATGTCATGTTACCACCATAAGTGGTACGTTTATAGGTTGATGAGGTATCACTTTTTGAGTTATCGTAAGTTTCATAGAATACGTTTCCACCTAAACTTACGCCATCTTTAGTAAAAGTACGGTTCTGTATAGCCTAAGTTTATACTAGTGCCATAGTCATTACGTGTACCACCTAGGCTTACCGCCGCACCTGTCCCCAAGAAGTTATCTTGTTTCACACTCGCTTGATAGCTGATACCACTTTCTGTACCATAACCGATACCAAAGTTGATACTACCCTGTATTACGTTCTCTGACTTTATATACTACATCAACTTCATCGTTAGAACCTTGGATTGGTTCAATACGATTTTCTACGCTTTCAAAGAAGCCTGTTCTATCTAAACGCACTTTACCTAACTCAACTAATTGTGAGTTATACCAAGTCCCTTCTTGCTGACGCATTTCTTGACGTAATGTACTATCCGCAGAAACCGTATTACCTTCAAAACGAACTTGACGTACAGATAGACGACGACCCAGCATCCACAACAAATGTTAACGCCAGTGTTTTATTCGCATCATCAAAAGTTGGTACAGAATTAACTGTTGCGCTACCATAACCTCGCTCGCCTAATTTATCTTTAATTAAGCTTTCTACGTATTGCACATCTGAACGTCTGAATGTTTCGTTCAAGTGAAGCTCGCGCAATAATGGTTGTAACTCATTAGCCATACCACCTAGGTTACCAACAATACGAGCTGAACTTAAATTATATTTTTCACCTTCACTTACATCAATGGTCACATCCGCTTTTGTATGATCTTCATTTAATTGAACATCTGTTTTAGTTACTTTTGCTTTTGCGTAACCATTATTTTGGTAGTAATCTTGGATAGTCTGAACATCTTTATCAAACTGAGAACCATCAAACTTATTACCCCAAAGTTTCCACCAAGAATCTGGTTGAAGCTCCATTTGTTCTTGTAACTTACTGCTCGAAATCGCTTCATTTCCATTAAAAGTCACTGAACGGAGTTTTGCCGTATCATCTTCATCAATTTGAAGGGTAATTTCTGCTCGATTATTTGGTAAAGTCGTCACAATAGGCTCAACTTTCGCATTATAGCGACCTACGCTCTTATAATGTTCTCTTAAGCTTTTCGCAAACCCTTCTAATTTCGCACGATTTAATACATCACCACTTTTGAAACCCATTTGCATCAAGATTTTGCTTTAAAGCTTCTGTTGGAATAGATGAATTGCCTTTAATATTCACTTCAGAAATGATTGGTTTCGCGATAACGCTCACAACTAACGCATCACCATCTTGGAAAGCTTTGACATCATCAAACTGTCCACTTACAAAACAATGAACGTACAATATTAGCTACGTCTTTATCCGTTACACGCTGACCGCATGAACAGGAAGGCTCACTAGAATTTGTTGTTCTAAGTCCTGAGCACCGTCAACACGAATGTCTTTTGCTACAAATGGTGCCGCAAATACACTCGTTGTAGTACCGAATAATAAACTTGCGATTAGAAGTTTTTCATCGACTTTATCCTATAAAAAAATAATAGTTATAAACGTAAGAAATCATTAAAAAGCACAAAAAATTGTTTCAATTAACAAGATTGTTAGCCCTATACGATAACTCAAATTTTGCACCCGTTCTGAAACAGGTTTTTCCTTTGATAGCTTCCGCCGCCAAAAACACGAGATGTCCACCATCTAAAAACTGGCAACGGAAATAAATTCATTATGCCTAAATTAACACTAATTAACGCGAGAAAACTTAAGAAATAAATCACGCCAGCGTTAGAAGATGCTCCGCACCTTGGGCAATTGAAATTGGCCCAGCTAAACTGGAAAATGAAAGTTCACCACTACAATTTCCCGATTGCCTTCATAATAAACCAAGCAATCTGGCCTGTCTTTTCCACACCTTTTTGTAGAGCATCAAGAATACCATATTTTAATTCAGTTCGATACTGTTCTCCAACTTTTAAGAACGTCGGACTTAACCCTCACAAACCATTTACCCTCTTGATTCTTCTCCGGTTGCAGGTTTTTGTCAAAAATTTCCTGATTTTCGTTCAACCTTGATTGTAAAAGGTTGACCTTGTATGTACCTGTGCGACAAAAGCTTTTCCAATCAAGTGTGGTCGAATTTTCCACTAAAATTTTATCGCCAATCAATAAGCCCGCTTTTTTTCAGCTGGTGAGTTCTCCACCACTTTTGATAAAGTCATCTCCACTTTACTTGAAACTGATTGATCCTAATGTTTCAAATGCTGTTTCTTTATCTGGCTCAAAATGTCCAATTTTGCAGATTAATGGTTCGTTGATAAGGTCGGTCTTCACCAGAAAGGCGTTAATGTGAGCTCAACAGAATCAGAACCTAACTTATCAGTGAGCAATAAATTAATGGTTTCCCAATCGGGTGTATTCTCCCCATCAATTGCCAAAATCTGGGTATTCGGTTCAATTTGAGCTATTGCAGCCGGTGAATTTGACGTAACATTTTCAATGACTGGTTTAACACTCGGAATCCCAACGGAATAAATTACCCAATATGCCAAAATCGCAAAAATAAAATTAGCAAGCGGGCCAGCAGCAATCACAAAAGCACGTTGAGCGACAGATTTACTTTCAAATGCCTGAGATTTTAATTCTGCTGGAACTTCTTCATTTCGCCCGTCAAGCATTTTGACATAACCACCAAGCGGAATGGCTGAAATCGCAAATTCGGTGCCCAATTTATCTGTGCGTCGCCAAATTACTTTACCAAAGCCAATCGAAAAACGATGAACTTTAATACCGCACTTTCTTGCTGCCCAAAAATGGCCGTATTCGTGTACGGCAACTAGCACAGCAATTGCAACAATAAATGAACCAAGCGACCACAAAAACGACATGTTCTATCCTATAACACAAAGAAATAGAAGTATGTGAAGAATGGGACTGCGGCTGTTAAACTATCAATACGATCTAAAATACCGCCATGACCTGGAATTAATTGACTACTGTCTTTAATGCCTGATTCACGTTTAAACATACTTTCTGCTAAGTCACCTAATACAGAAATAGCCACTGTTGCCACAGAAAGCACAACAAAACCACTCATTGCACGACTACCTAATAAGGTTTCACCTGAAAAATGGATAAACACAAATGCCAATACCGCCGCGGTAATCATGCCTCCAAATACCCCTTTGCCATGTTTTTTTCCCGGTGAGACTTTCGGCATAGCTTTGTGCTTACCAAAGGCTCGTCCCGCAAAATAGGCACCAGAGTCAGCCGCCCATACCAATACAAACACATAAAGCAATAAGAATAAACCATGATGAGGATCAGCAGTATAATTATCTAAACGTAAACGTAAGACTGCGGCAACAAAAGGGATCAGCGTAGAGAAAGCAAACAACACTTGTAAAGGGATATTTTTACCCCAAAACTTCGCTGAGCTTGGATAAGTCACCACTAATACTAATGCAAGCGCCCACCAACCGACTGAATTTAGCAATAAAAGCGGCAAGTAGTTTTCAAATACTCGACCTGCATCTAAATAATTACCTTCGTTATAAAGCCAGAGGAAGATAAATGCGCCTAGAAATGCTGCGATACAAAGGCGTGCCAAAGGATTTTTAAAACGAGCAAATTGAGCCCACTCCCAAATACCAAGTGTAGCCACAAAGCCCAAGGCTAGGGCAAAATAAAATGGGGTAAATAAGAACAAGGCACATAATACCAAAGCAATCAACACAATGGCTGATAATACACGTTCTTTAAGCATAAGTTCTCCGCTTATTCTGTCCCGCCAAAACGGCGATGACGTTGTTGATAGCAGGCAATCGCCTGATTAAAATCTTTTTCACTAAAATCCGGCCAAAGCACATCTAAAAAGCACAATTCCGCATACGCACTTTGCCAAAAGTAAGAAATTACTGATGCGTTGCTCACCGCTCGTCCGAATTAGCAAATCGACTGGCGGTTCATCTTGTGTGACCAAATGTTGCTGGAAAAGTGATTCATTAATATCACTCACCGAAATCTCATTATTTTTTACTTTTTCAGCTAATTGTTGAGTCGCTTGAACAATATCCCAACAACCACCGTAATTCGCCGCAATATTTAAAAGTCAGTGCGGTATTATTTCCCGTTAAATTTTCTGCTTTTGCGATCTTCTCTTGCAATTTTTCACTAAAACGAGAAACATCACCGATAATCTTTAAACGAATATTATTTTTATGTAATTTTTTGACTTCTCGATCAAGCGCTTGCATAAAGAGCGACATTAAAGCGCTCACTTCTTGCTCAGGGCGATTCCAGTTTTCGCTGCTAAACGCATATAACGTCAAAAATTTAACACCAGTTTGTCGTGCATAACTCACCGCACGGCGCACGGCTGCCACACCATTTGTATGGCCAAAAATACGCAGCTTATTTTGTTGTTTCGCCCAACGCCCATTACCATCCATTATGATGGCAACGTGTTCGGGAATATTATTGTTATCAAGTTCTTTCATTCTAAAATATTCGGATTTATAACCGCACTTTGGTGTATTCTACATTAACTTTTTAATCAGCGAAGCTGCTAATTCACGTGCTTGCTTATCTACGGCTAATACATCATCAATGCTTGAAATGATGAAGATGGCATTTGCTCAACCGCTGCTTGGTTAATTTTTCGCAATATCCGTAAATTTAATATAGCCATCTAAAAAGGCTTTGTACTGCAATTTCATTTGCTGCATTCATAGCGGTTGTCGCATACTGCCCTTCTGCAAAAGCATCGATCGCTAATTTTAAATTTGGATAACGATTAAAAATCAGGTTCGATAAACGTCAATTCTTTTGATTTTAAAAGAAAGTCTAATGGTTTCCACACCACTGACTGTACGATTTGGATAGCCATGGTTTCAGCAATGGGCGTGCGCATATCTGGATTGCCCATTTGAGCAATCACCGAACCATCTACATAACGCACCATTGAATGAATAATAGATTGAGGATGAATAATCACTTCCATTTCATCAGCCGATGCATTGAAGAGCCAGCGGGCTTCAGATGTACTCTAAACCTTTATTCATCATCGTGGCAGAATCCACAGAGATTTTTTTACCCATTGACCAGTTTGGATGAGCGACGGCTTGTTCTGGCGTAATATGTTCAAACTCATTTAATGGCGTATAACGGAAAGGCCCACCAGAACCAGTTAAGACAATTTTACTGACGCCCAATTCTTTCAAAGGACAGAACCCAACTTTTTCTTGCGCTTCAGGCGGTAAAGATTGAAAAATCGCGTTATGCTCGCTATCAACAGGTAATAATTTTGCTTTTGACTGTTTCACTGCATCAATAAAGATCTGACCACAAGTCACTAACGATTCTTTATTCGCAAGCAGGACTCTCTTACTTGCTTTTACCGCTGAAAGGGTCGGTAGTAATCCTGCTGCCCCAACAATGGCCGCCATAACTCGATCAGCGTCTGGATGTGCTGCCAACTCACAAATGGCTTTCTGCCCGGCTAAGACTTCCGTTTTAATGTGATGTGAAGCTAATTTTTCTCGCAATACCTTTTGCCGCATTTTCATCATCTAGTGCGGCAAAGTGCGGTTGAAATTTCACGCATTGTTCAAACATTGTCTCAACATTTTTGCCTCCCACTAACGCAAAGGCATGGTATTTGTCAGGGTTATGTTCGATAACAGAAAGGGTGCTATGACCAATAGAACCTGTTGATCCTAAAATAACAAGATTTTGTTTTTGCATAAAATTTCGACCGCACTTTTGTGCTTTTATTTCTTCATCAGAATAGAACAAGGGCAGACACTTGGTCTGCCCCAAAACATGGTTCGACAATTAGAAATCCATTAATTCTTTTTCTTTATCTGCTAAGATCTCATCCACTTTTTTGATATAGCTATCAGTCACTTTTTGAATGATTTCTTCCGCTTTGTGTTGATCGTTTTCGCTGATTTCTTTGTCTTTTAATAATGCTTTGATTTTATCATTTGCATCACGACGTACGTTACGAATCGCGACTTTACCTTGTTCACCTTCGCTTTTTACGATTTTGATTAAATCGCGACGACGTTCTTCAGTTAATGGAGGAAGAGGTACGCGAACTGTTGTGCCTGCTGAAGATGGGTTTAAACCCTAAATCAGAAGTTAAAATCGCTTTTCTACTGCACTGATTAAAGAACGGTCAAATACTGTTACCGCTAAAAGTACGTGCATCTTCTGCAACAACGTTAGCTAATTGACGAAGTGGTGTCGCTGCACCATAGTATTCCACTTGGATCGCGTCTAATAGCTTGGTTGTGCACGGCCTGTACGGATTTTTGCAATGCCCACGCAACGCTTCTAGGCTTTTTCCATGCGAGCTTCAGCATCTTGTTTAATTTCATTAATCATTCATCTGTCCTTTTTCAATAAAATAATAAAGATAAAACATAGTGATTTTACTGGATTTTTAGGGAGTTTTAAATCTTTTATTTTGAATATAAATTCTGATTGCTTAAAGTATGATTTGATAGTATCTTGGCGCTCAATTAATAACAGAGGATTTTAGTATGAATTTATAATATGAAAAACGTATAGTCCGTATGCTGCTGCATGTTTGCGCTTCAGCGTGGTTATCTAGCTGTGCAACTTATGCTCATCCAGGTACAACATTATATTGGTCAGGGTAAAGATATTAGCGAATTTACTAGCAGATAAAGGACTTGAGCTGATGCTAAAAAGATTTGTAAGGATAAAAGATAAGCCATTTCTTATTTATGGTTTTGCTAGACCTATTTACCATACATATGATCGTGAAGTTGGTCGAGGTCATCATGCTTATGGTACAACCATTTATACGCAAACAGAACATCAATTTACAGGTAGATATAGATGGAATTATGTATTTACCGACATTGAAGGCAAAAATTACTTCGACCGTTTCTGATACAGGCTTTGGTGATATTGATAAAGAATTTAATTGTCAAGATATGGATGAGGTGGCCCATGATAAGGCTAAATTAGCGCAAACTTATCACGACAAAGTTTATGGATGAGTATTGCTAACTCTGCGGATAATAAATAAAATGATGTAGGATTCGACAAAGCATATAACCTCGCGAAAAAGATACTGAAGAAGATGCCTTAGAACAATGTAAAAGATGATGGCGGTAAGGCTTGTAAAGTGGTTGTATCTTATAGCAACCTAAGTGTCTATCAAGTGGGGATGGGTGAGCGTAATGGCGCTTACTTTGATGTGTTTGGTGTAGGTGCCAATAAAGGGGCAAATAAAGATGCTATTGAGCAATGCCGGTCAAGGTGGACGTAACTGTAAAAACAGTAATGGAAGGGCTTTGTGCAACAGCTTATGACATGGAGAATGAGAAAGGCTGTTTATTACCGAAACCACAAGTGATTAAACCATAATATATATCAAGTAAAACCGCTTATCGTTAAGGTAAGCGGTTATATTTTCACTAAAAGATTTAACATAAAAAGTCTCATATGAAATATTCAATAAAAACCATTATTAAAAATTCGTGTTTTTACCTCTATTTGCGGATTCTTACAGTTGCTCCACTTATGTTCACCTTGGTACTACACTTTATTGGTCAGGAAAAGATGTTAATGAATTTATGGAAAGCAAAGGACTTTTATCCAGATGATATTAAGCAATGTTCAAGTGAAAAGGAGACTTTCTTAATTTATGGTTTTGCTAGACCGCTTTACAATGTTTTAGAATATGAAGTAGGGCGTGGCCATCATGCTTATGGCACAACCATTTATACCAAAAAGAAAAAGTCTTTACAGGTAACCATAAGTGGACTCATGTCTTTACCGATATGAATGGAAAAATTAAATCTCATCGTTCTGAAACTGGCGTTTGGTGATATTGAGAAAGAATTCAAATGTAATGGATATTACGATACAAGCAAACTAGAATTAAAACCTCGTACTTGGTCTGCAGTTGCAGTAAGACAAGGAAATAAAAAACAAGGAATATGGGGGAATGATGTTCCTGCTTCAAATTTAGCAAATGCCAAAAAAGAAGCCATTAGTCAGTGTGAAAAAGAAAGTGGTGAACGTTGCAATTTCTATTTGGATTTAGTAATGCTTGTTTAAGTGTCGCACATGCAGAGAAAAATGGATCGACATCTTATTTCGGATTAGGGATTCTTGGTCAGCGTTCCAAAGATGACGCCTTAGCAAATTGCAAAGAAGATGGTGCTTCAAATTGCCAAGTATCAAATATTTATCCTGTATGTTTCTACGCCATGCGATTATGAACAAGATAAACAATGCTTCTTTGATAAACCACAATTAGCAAACCAGGCAAAATGGTCAAGATGACATTTTTAATGCTGAGAAAAGAACTTATTTTAATTAACAAAAACGGTAGAAATCATTTCTACCGTTTTTCATTTTTACTTTATCAAATTAACAAATCGTTGTGCCTTCTTCTGTGCCTAGCACCACTTGGCGCAATGCACCTGGTTTGCACATATTAAATACACGAATTGGCATACCGTGGTCACGAGCGAGTGTGAACGCTGCTAAATCCATTACTTGTAATTCTTTATCAATTACTTCTGCATAAGATAAATTTATGGTATAACTCGCATTAGGATTTTTTGCTGGGTCGCAATCATACACGCCATCAACTTTAGTCGCTTTTAACACGATATCCGCTTCAATTTCGATACCACGTAAGCATGCAGCAGAGTCTGTAGTAAAGAACGGGCTACCTGTACCGGCTGAGAAAATCACCACACGTTTTTCACGCAACATTTTAATGGCTTCAGACCAGTTATAGGTATGCAAATCCCATTTAATTGGAATGCAGACATTAATTTTGCATTCACATCTGCACGGTGAAGCGCATCACGCATTGCCAAGCCAGTTCATCACGGTTGCAAGCATCCCCATATGGTCGCCCACCACGCGATTCATGCCGGCTTTAGCTAATTTTGCGCCACGGAATAAGTTACCACCGCCGAGCACAACACCAACTTCCACGCCCATTTCAATTAATTCTTTAATCTCTAACGCCATACGATCAAGGATCGAAGGATCGATACCGAAGCCCTCATCACCCTTGTAATGCTTCACCACTTAATTTCAATAAAATACGTTTGTAAATTGGTTGGCTCATTTGTCTTTTCCTTTGTCGGTTACAAAAATTGGCTTATTCTAGCAAAAGAGCGAAAAAGTTAAAAATGGAAATTGGTCAGAAAAGTGCGATAAAATATCGCTGTTTTGATTTTATAGGTAAACTTTTATGAAGATTTCAAAAACCTCACAAATTTTAACCGCACTTTTTCTTTGGCTTGTGCCATTGCTGCCGGTTATTTGATTTTACGAGTTCAGGGATGTTTCCAGAGCCATCTATTAGTCTGATTTTACTCGCTGCTCTTTTCATTATTTCTATTAAGTAGCAGCGAAAAATCTTTCTATTTTATTTTATTACCCTTAGTTTGCTTACACGCATTTTATACGCCGACGGGCTTACCAATTTCAGTGCCGCAAACTGCTATCAATGCCAGCCCAGCTTTTATCTCCTTCTTGCGAAGGCCCTTTAGATATAGTTTGGAAACAAAAGAGGTTTCCTACTACCGTGGCTAAAAGTGGCTGTTATAGCCGCATTGGCTAGTCACTATTAGTCGTTTACATTACACGTGCGTGCAAATTTGGCGTCAGCATGGTAGCATAACGCGACACGTGCCGCCTGCGCTACGGTGGACGTGCGTTGATGCTGTGCCGATGTGCTGCGCGTGTGAAACGATGTGATGTCGCTGTGTGAAAATCGTGTGATGAATGGCAAGAAAGTGAAAAATGTCACAGGAAAGTAGCTGGGGACAATCTACTTTGGATAATTCCAAATATCAAGATTATGTGATT
>BNJU01002330.1_pt1 | contig 121789 bp, 190 predicted proteins | sample 8539281 | NCBI WGS metagenome assembly BNJU01 (sample SAMD00202456, study PRJDB9452) | human saliva metagenome | isolation source: human saliva | place: Japan | reverse complement strand
TACCCGAAGGCTGAGGACCCCCTAACTCTAAAGGTCTCGGTGCACATCTACAATATGACGGATCGCTCACAAGCCCGTTACCTTCAAAGATCACCCTCTCATCCCCCGACTGGAGTTCGTCGGCCGGGATAGCAACCTTGCAGTCTTCTCCTGAATAGACAGCAGGAATCTCAATACTACGTCAACGACAAGACCCTGCCGAAGGTCATCTTCGAGGAGCAGAACAAGACCTATGTGGATAGTCGTAACCTTACAATCAGTTCATCCTTCGGGCTTCGCTTACCTCGGTGAGCAGGACGGCTACCGCCATATCTACCTCTATTCCGACAAGGTGTCCTCCAGCGTAAGGTCACGACGGGAAGCTACGACGATACCAACTACAGGATCGATGCCGAGGAATGTCTACTATCAGGCAGCGGACAGGTCCCCTATGCGCCGCTCCATCTATCGTATAGACCCCAAGGGACGGAAGACGGCGCTTTCGCAGGCGCTGGATCGGGCCAAGCGATCTTCAGCGATGACCTCCCACCTACATCAATGTCTTCAGCAATGCACATACCCGACGACGACAGCTGTCTATGCTACGGGCTCCTACGCCCCTTCATTGTGCTCAAGGACAATGAGAGATCGCCCGAGCGTCTGAAGGTTATCGCCTTCGCCGTGAGGGTTCATCAAGATCTAATGGTCGTGATGGCGAAGAACTGAATGCCTGGATCTCCAACCTTATGACTTTGATCCTGCGAAGTACCCGTGCTGATGACTCAATTGTGGGCGATTCATAGCAGGTATGATGCCTTCGGACTGGGATGGGAGCGGATCCTGCCCTAGCAAGGCTATATCGTCGTCTGTGTCGACCCCGTGGTACGGGCGCTCGTAGCGAGGCTTGGCGTAAGTGCACTACCTCCAGCTCAGGGGTGAAGGAGATCGAAGACCAGATCGCCCGCTGCTAAAGTGGCTGGACAACAGTCTGACGATGCCAGACGCATCGGACTCTGTGGATGGGCGGTGGCTACATGACGCTGATGGGGCTCTGCCATAGTATGCGTCTTCAAGACAGGTGTGCTGGCAATAACCCCCGTAGCCAGACTGGATATTCTACGATACGATCTACACCGAGCGCTTCATGCATGCCTCAGGAGAACCCCCGATGGGTACAAGGCTTCGTCGGTATGAACGTGGCGAAGAACCTTCCGAGGCAAGCTATTGTTAATTCATGGGAGTGCAGTTGACAATGTCCATGTGCAGAATGCTATGGACTTCACCGAACTGCTCGTCAGGCTGGTGTCCCTTCGACATGGCGATCTACAAGGACCACCATGGCATCTACGGAGGTGTGCCGCAATCACTCTACAGCGTATCATCACCTTCCTAGAGGAGAACCTGAGTCACATCCCCTTCAGTAGCCCTTGGCTGGGACTAGCTCCCGGCTAAGGGCTACGCTCTACTAATGATGCAAAGCACCAGTCCTAAGGGGTCTGGTAGGTGGTCCGCGTACGTAAGCCTGGGTGGCTCAAGATACGCCTGGAGACAACTCTACCTTCACCGACACAAGCACACCATCCGAGCACCACCCGGGCTCAGCATCTGTCACAGTGGTCGCTGCCCCCAACCAAGGTGGTGCTGGAGTGCAGGTACCGCCACCTTCATGATCGGTGGAGCGATCTTGTGCACCGTGCTTATGTCGCTGCAATACTCAGTCGGGAGACCCTCCTCCTCTTGATCACTCGAGCCAATGAAGATAGCTCAGAGCATCAAGAAAGATGAACCTGCGTCGCCGTGATCTGGTGACCGAGATGACCCTAAGAGGACTACGGCGCTCAGCACTGGGTGCAGCCATCGAGGCTATCCATATTGACCTTGAGTCACTATAAGTGCTCATCCCGGACTTCAATAATAAACTGGACTATATCGACCAGATCATCGCCTGCCAGCCCGAATCATCTCGCACAACCTCGAAGACGACACGTCTGACTCCCTCAGTACGTCGTAGCTACCTACGAACAAGCCTCTCCGTCGCCCAGGCACATCATGCAAGTGGTATCCCTGCTAGGAACCCAGGGATCATGCCGGACTAGGCGGGAAACGGAGAAGTAGAGCTCATCGACGACGCGCTCATGCAGTAGGCGTCTCGTCATGACGAATGAGCATGCCTTCAGCCGACGCACCGCCATCTCTCCCTGTCGTCGAATACATCCACCATCAGTTCGCACGTCTGCGTACCTTGGCTTGGAGCGTGGGCTGCGGCGCTATCAGTGGTCCACTGGTACGCTCACTCTACCATGCGAGCGCCACGTCCTGGACTAAGCCTTCCCCTCGTGAGGGCGACCTGTCGCTTGGCAAGATACGACGCCCTCGGACTATCACTCCAGTCTCGAGGGGCTTATCGATAGTAGTGATTACTGTGGTATAAGTAACCTCTGGTGATTCGCTAGCAGGGACGGAGGTACGCTACAGTGCTCGCTAGGTGGCTGTCTTCCTTCGCTGTAGGAAGCGCTTGTGAATCTTCTTCACTTGCGAGGCGCTAGGATGATGATGGCGATGACGTTGGGATGACCATGATACCATTGAAGGTATCTGCCAGCTCCCCAGATCAGAAGTCGGCACGGAAAGATCGTCCTTCGAGAAGATGCAGCAGATGACGATGCCACAGAGACATGACGGCGCTATTCGGGAAGAAGTGGCAGATGTCATCTCACCGAAGAACTACCCAGCCTATGATCGTCGTGAGGCAAGATCAACGAAACCACCGCTAAGAAGATAACTCCACCATGCCCAAAGGTTTGCTCGAAGGCCTTCTGCGTAATCTGGCCGGAGATAAGTCCTGTATCGTCATGCACTCCTGAGTGGGATGATGAAGGCCGTAGCGGAGACGAGATCAGGAGATCTACGAAGACTGCCCACGACATCGCTACGAAGCCTTGGATGGAAGGGTTGCTCGACGCGTCGCTAGGGCATGGCAGGCGTGGCGCACTCCCATGCAGCCTCATTGGAGAAGAGTCCACGGGGATCCCGTAGCCAGATGGCATACTTCATCACCGTGCTGCTTGTACCTGGCTGCCTCTGTGGAGAAGGCATCTTCGAGATCGATAGGAAGACATGTGGATCTGATCCGAGTAGATGAAGGATGATGATCGCTCCCAGGATATGAGCTACTGCTGCCATGAGGGACGACCAGCTCAGCGATGAATCGTCACACGCTGCTGCCTGCCCATGACGATGACGGTAGCTTCGAGCGCTGCGATGAGTAGCCCGCTTATCAGTCCTTCATCCGAAGGCACTGGTCGGTCCGATAGAGATGGAAGTTAGCCTGTACGCCCACAGCCGATGAAGCCAAGAGCGATGATCACGGCTATGGAGAAGAAGGCAGCGACTTCTTACTCTTCGGTCCTCGGCGGATATAGTAAGCGGGACCACCTACGACTTGGCCGTCACGTACCTCTCGTGCTCTTGGGCTAGCACGGCCTCGGAAGATCGTACCCATACCGAGTAGGGCGGATATCACATCCAGAAGACAGCACCGTGCCACCCATGGCGATGGCTGTGGCGACACCGAATATTGCCCGTACCCACCTGAGCGGCGACGGCTGTGGCGAGCTTGGAACAGGATTGACTTGGTCTGCGAATCCAGCCGTACCCTGTCAGAGCTAGCGAAGATCGAGCCAAAGGAATACTTCATCGCCAGGCCAAAATGACGAATTGGAAGCCCAGATAAAGGGTGTAGAATCACACGCCGAGGAGGACGTACATGAGGAAGCTATTCCAGAGGATCTCATTGAACCCCTTCGATTTGTAGCAGGTCCATCGTGGTAGTGGTATTTGGTGAAGATGCCCCTTCGCTGAGATCAGTGTCAGAACTATGGGGCGGTTGCGTTGCGATTATCATTACCAAAAGTAGGTTATTTTGTAAAGGATTCGTATGGGTTGAACTTAATAATTTTATTAAGAAAAGCGGGTTTTTGGTGCACATGGTATGGCCAGGCTCGATGAGTATAAAGGTCGAGCACCTGGCCTCATCCCAGGGTGGGATGGGGCTAGTGCTCGGCGTCATGGGTGCAGCGACCGCTCGGACCGCTTGCTACAGAAGGAGGACTATTAAGCTGACGGGCGGAGGATCATCCAGACAGACTACTCCTGACCGTCGAGGAGGTCAGAGACGAGGAATCGCCCGTGACGATGTCGTCGGCGAGCATCGACTGCTGCCTTCTGGCACGTTCCTGAGCGATATGACCACCTTGGGGGAGTCGAGGAGGCAGGGATGATCTTCGCGGGATCAGTTACCTTGATCATCTTCGCTGATCTTGCTGAGGCTTGAGATATTCGCTGAAGCGGTTCCTCCAGGTACGCCACCGAGCTGGAGGATACGTTCGGCGATCTCATCGACTTGCTCTGCAGCTTCGTTGTACATCTTCTCCGAACTGGCTGCTGGAAGGGTGTGGAGACCGACGGCACGTACGTGCCAGTGGTAGCCACGGAGGTTTGGTATAGTAGATCTGGAAGTCTGCCCAGAGCTGATTCAGTTCCTTGATGACCTGCTCTGCCTTGGCTGGGTTGATCCCGACGTGATTGATAGGCCACGTTCTGGCGTTTCTTACTGTTGTTAATGAGTTACACTGCAAAGGTAAAGTTTGATGTAAGCGAGGCAGCTGAATCAGTCTATATCAGTATAAGCTGGATTTATAGTGAATCGCTTTCAGTACAATAAAAATCTCAGCAGGTGGCGCCCATGATGGGGAGGCTACCTGCTGAAACCTGCAAAGGGCTTATGGAGGTGTGTACTTCTTGTGCTTCCTTCGCTAGCTTCTTCGGCAGCTTCTTCAGCTTCGGGAGCTTCGAGCGACGAGCCTATCTTCCTTCTTCTCTTCAGCCTTAGGAGCGTCGGAGAGTACTTCAGAGCGAAGTTTCTTAGCCGCTTCCTTGTGCAGACGCACGATGGCGAGTAATGATTACCGACTGCTTGATGGCGCTTGATGTAGAACGAGCTTACGTTTCGGTCTCAGGCCAAGCTTGAAAATTGAGCTCTTCAGCGATCTCAGCGCGCCAGTGACGGAGCCGTGAGGCTGCCGCCAGCGACGTTGGTATGCGCAGTGATCGAGATGCGGACGCCCCTGGTACTTCTGAGCACGCTCTTCTGCTTCCTTCTTGATCGCTGCGATCTTTGGCGGGCACCGCTGGCGGAGATTCTCAGCAAGGATCTTCTTTGCTGCTTCCATGCTGATGCTCATGCGATGGGGATTAGAAAGTTTGCGACCGTGGCCGTCGCTTTACTGTGACGAGTATCGTCCTTGTAGCCGAGACCGACTACGTCTTCTTTCAAAATAACGTTCATTGTATTCTGTCTCCTCTGGGTTTATTATTCTATGTGTGATAGATTACGGGTGTATGCTTATCGTGCCATGTTGTCCGTGACGTGGGGCATGCAGAGGCGGTGCGAGCACGCTGACGCGCCCTGAGGCGAGCACGACGCTGGAGCTTGAGGGCTGGTGCAGCGATGCGGCGGGGAGGATCTTTGACCCTGCTCGTTAGGAAACGCAGAATGTCGGATCCTTGTAATCCGATGCTGCCCGATGCCGCTCTTCCTTGGCGGCAGCAGTACGTCTCTTCTTCTTGCTATCTACAGTAGAGTCAGGTAGCGTACTTCTGATGGTGCAGCCATTGTGGTTATCTCCTTTCGTTAATGGGTTGCGCCTTGCGGCCTTCTTCTCTTCTCTGCGTATGCAGCTGCGAACTGATCCTGGCGGAAAGTCAGGAAGCGGAGGACGTTCTCATCGCGACGGAACTGGGTCTCCAGTACTGCGATGGTCTCAGAGCTGAGCATGAATTCGACGAGCTGATAGTAGCCAGTCGTCTTCTTCTGGATCGTGACCTTAAGCGAGCTTCTTGAGCAGTTTTTCAACTTCGATTGACGATCTCAGACCGCGCCGAGGATGTCTGACGAACTTTGCGACACTTCCTTTACCTGAGCTTCAGATATAAATCAGGTGGGAGAATGAAAACGGTTTCGTGGTTCGCTCGTTTCTCTCTGTTTTGAGAGTTAAAAATATCCGGGCTTACAAGATACACAATTATCCCACAGTGGACAACATACGCCCTTCGCGCGTGTGATCGGCATGCATCGGTGCAGCAAAAGCAGGCTCACGCCCGGAGATTTGGCCTGTGGATGGCCTGTCGGGGCGTGAGCCTGGAGTGTGATCGACGGGGAGCTATTTCTTCTCCTCGACGAGTCGAACGGGAGCTAGATGCTTTTGGCTTCGAGATGCCTACCGCAGATAGTCGTATGGAGCGCACTGCAGAGCTTGACACCGATGCCGATATCGACGTGGAAGCCAAGGATCTTGTCCGTATCTCGCTGTAGAGGGAGACTTGCACCAGCCCAGCCTCAAACTTAGCTATAGATGACATCGCTGGGCACAGCCTGATGGCCCCAGCCAGCCTTCACCGCCCACCGGTAGTCCCACCGACCTTGCAGTGGCTTGTGGAAGATGATGCACCGGTGTGGACTGCATTGCAGTACCAAGGGCGACAAGCCACGATTGATCTCCTCTTGGCTCTTCTCACGGGCATGATACCAGCGTAGCTCGAGGCTCGCCGTCGGGAGAAGCATGTGATGAAGTCCGAAGATCGTCCCGACTGCTCGATTGGAGTCGAAGAAGACCGTGGGATTGGAGTAGAGATCGTAGCCGATATGAGCTCCGACGACGAAGCCAAGCGGGAGGGCTGATGGTAGCCAATACGATTCTGCATGAGACCAAGCTCCAGAAGTACTCGGAGTGCCTTGTCTTCTGCTTGTGCACGGCTGCCCGAGGGTATGGAGAGACCAAGGACAGGGGTGAAAGAAATAGTGTTTCATCAATAATCACGAGTGAATATAGTCATGCTGGGCTCAGGCGAAGTCGTCCGTCTCAGCGGGCGCAAAAAGAAATAGCGATTGTACGAATCTACCAAATACCCTCCGTCTTCGTCGCTGTGTAGGCGAGCTGTGTAGGCAGTCCTTCTGCCATTACGGGAGAAGAAGCGACGCCCTTCGTGTAATGCCTTCCTCATTACAGGAAGAAAACCTCTCGCCCGTAATCGGTGGGCCGAGAGGTCATGATCGCGAGGTGGTGGCTTGTGAGCTGGTGACTATTCGCTGTCGACCTGAGCGGCGTAGGTGCGCCAGCGGTCAGAGAGTTCGGATGATCGAGAGAGCAGTTCGCTGTCGAAGGCATCTCTTCGCCTGTCACGGGATGGACGAAACCAAGTGTCTTGGCGTGGAGGGCTTGGCGAAGGACAGAGCGTATTGAGACAATGTGGACCGAACTGCGCGTATCGAGAGAACTGATTTCCCCACGGGATCTTGTCGCGTGGCGCGCATCGGCGAGAAAGCGGATGGCCGATGTGCTTCATGTGTGCTGCGTATCTGGTGCGTGCTCCGTCTCAGACGGCACTCGATCCAGCTGACGTAGGCGGCGCTCTTCGATGAGGTGTGGTGCGTGACGACGTGCTTCCCCTTCGGACCACCTTCAGGATAAGACCGCCATCTGTGGAGCAATCTCGCTCATCTCGTCCGGTATGTTGCCCGACCAGTGCGATGCCTTCGGAAACTCCTTCATGCCGTCATACAAGAGCCCGGTGGGTACGGCGTGTCGTCTTGTCGAAGAACTGACGAGCCAGGTGTGCCTTGGCCTCTGGACGCAACGCGATGACAGTGAGTCCGCTCGTGTCGCTTGTCGATGCGATGGACCAGGCCTGCGTTAGGGTCCGACCGGGTCGTACAGTGGATCATCCTGGAGATAGAAAAGCAAGAGCATTGACTAGATGTCCCGGTATAATTGCGCGTGACCAGGGTGTGACCAGCCCCGTCTGTATTGACCACCATCAGATACTCGTCTTCGTGAGACGATGTCTAAGGGAATGTCCTCGGGGATGATCACTCTGGATTCGATGCTTCGGTCAGCGGAGTTTGGAGGGTGACGACATCAGAGAGTTTGATGCGGTGAGTTTATTTGCGCTGACCGCCTTGTCTACCTACGAAGACATAGCCTCCGTCGTCGCCTGCTGGATACGGCTACGTGTCGTACCTGTCATGCGGGTGGCGAAGATTTGTCCACCCGCATCGGTGCTTGTCCTATCAGTCTACGACACGGAAGTGCTCGTACTAGCGGCGAGACTATCAGCGTGCTGGAGGTAGAGACGGCCTGTGTCTCTTCATCGGAATCGGCGGATGCTGGGTCATCGAGGAAGAGATCTTCAAATCCTCGCTCCAAAGCCTTCGTCAAAGTACTGCTCAGTCGTAGGGAAAGGCCTACCATTCAGTGCTCACGGTGAGCCATCTTCCTTAGAGCGTGCGTCGCCCTGGCTGGTGCTGTGATCCTCGATATAGCGATCCGGCCCGAGTGTCGATCACTTGGCCAGCTACCAGCGGATGAGGCTTGAGCGTCGGTGGGGATCTGCGTCCCAGCGGTGGCACGTCCATCGGTCTGGTCAAACGACCAGGAACCCAAACATAGCCACACAGGACGACTCTCTGTCTACGGATTCCGAAACCAGGCACTTTGAGGCAGGACAAGGTATCTGTCGTGCGGACTGATCTTTTATGAGTTAGGTACAGGTCTGCTTACGCTGGTGAAGTAGCTTCGTTGATAGCGATGAAGAGGATGCGCCTGCCTTGACTTGGCTCCTGGCACAGCACTTCTCGCACAGTACCTGGTATGGCGGTGCGGGAGAACGTAAAGTCATTGATCTCATAGTCGAGACCAGCATCGTCAAGTATACGCATCATCTCCGCCACTGTCTTACCTCGGAGTCGGGTACTGTGACCGTCTTGCCGTGACGTGTATGAGATCAAGACCGAATCAGGATGAAGACCAAGACTGCTGAGGCGGCGACCATCAGCAGTATATTAGTCAGGAGCGAATCTTTCTTGAAAAAGGAGCCATAGAGGTTGTCGAGTGAAAGGGCTGGTGAGACTGGGCGACCAGCGTTGATGAGTGGATGACGCTCTCTGGTGTGTCGGGCGAGTCAGGTGTAGCACTACTTCCTCCATTCCTTCAGGCCATGGTGGAGGTAGATAATCTTGTCGCCGATGGAGCCGTACGGAGTTCATGTCGTGGGTGTTCACGACGGTCGTGATATTGTATTCTTTAGTCAGCTCGTGAATCAGCTGATCTATGACCATGGATGTCTTGGGGTCGAGGCCAGAATTTGGCTCATCGCAGAAGAGATACTTAGGTTGAGCGCTAGAGACACGGGCGATGGCAGTGCGCTTCATCATCCCCCATGATCTCTGCTGGGTGCTGTGCGCATCGGCTGATCCCACAAGCTCCAGTAGCTCCATAGCTCGGTGGTAAGACTTGTCATGGCTGGCCGAGGAAAACATTTCCATGGGGAAAGAGTACATTCTCGATGACCGTCATGCTATCGAGAGCGCCGAGCCCTGGAAGAGCATTCCATCTCACGTCGTAGACGTAGAACTCGGAGCTTCGACATAGTCAACGAGGTTTCGTCCGTCATAGAGCACCTCACCTTCATCTGGCTGGATGAGGTCCGATCGCACTTGACGAACAGATTTGCCAGCGCCACTGCGTCCGATGACTAGATTCGTCTTTCCTGCTTCGAAGGTTGCATCAGTTCCTTTGAGGACTTCCTTGTCGGCAGACAGCATGGAGATTTTGACTTGGATCACTGAGGAGAGCAGAGCTTATTGGGTGAGCATGAATTGGTCAACAGGAGGTCGAAGAGGATGAGCACGCTGCTATTGACCACAGCACGCGTGCTAGCCCGTATGCCCACCTGAAGGCTCCTCCCTTGACACAGTAGCCGTAGTAGGAGGCTACTGAAGAGATGATGAAGGCATAGACCACCGACTTGATGATGGAGTAGCCGACATAGATAGGGGTGAAGTAGGCTGGAGCCCATAGATGAAGTCCTCGTGTGTCAGTGAGCTCGCCAGGTCACAAGCCACATAGCCCCCGACGATACCGGTCACCATGGAAGACTGACAGTACAGGGATGAAGGTCATGAAGCCTACGACCTTGGGGAGTATGAGGAAGTTCGCCGAGTTCACACCCATGATCTCCATCGCATCGATTTGCTCGGTGACGCATCATCGTGCCGAGTTCGGAGGCGACACTAGAGCTCCTTGCTTGAGTATGAGACACATCACCGTGGAGGAGAACTCCAGGATCGCGATCTCACGGGTAGAGTAGCCGATGGTGAATCGTGGGATGAGCAGGCTCGTCATATTGATCGAGAGCTGGATGGTGATCACCGCCCCGATGAAGAGCGAGATGATGAAGACGATCCATAGTGATCCGACGCCGGACTATAGATCTCACGGACGACGGGCGGAAGAACATGCGCCAGCGCATAAGGGAGCGTGAAGGTACGTCCCATGAGCTGCGTGTACTCGCCTATTTCGACGGGTCTTTGATTCCGTAAGTGGATTGGGTAGCGGGCTGTGGAAGGAGGGTGGCGTGGATCGACGACCTCACAGCCAGGATAACTCTTGGCGCTCAGCGTAAAGCTCTGTGGATAGGCTGTACGATGGGTGACACGGGCGACCTTCGCCGTCAGGAGACTCTTGTCCTTAGCGGAGAAAAGTGGTGGGAGGAAGCCGTTACTTACTTGAAGGTAGCCACTACGCTGGTGATATTGCTCTTGTGCTGGGGGAGTGAAGGCGATCGCAGCCTGCAGGCCGTCTGTCCCTGCAGTTGACTCGAAGCCCTAGCACGTGAGCGAGAGAAGTAGAGCGGTTGATCTTGCAGAGTTCGTCAGACGAAGGCTTGGAGATGGTCAGTGCATGCTCGGCGCTATCATAGTAGGTCAGCGTGCCTGAGGCGTAGACAGCGGTGATCGTACCATATTTCGAGGCCGGAAGGCATCACCACTGTAGGTGCATCTTCCCCGTCGTAGCACCGGCACTGCGACCTGCCTTGTCCCGGGCTCCGTCGAGGAGGTCTGCGGTGCTCCTGCACTGTGAGGCTGGCTTCAGCTCGCTCAAGGAGCGCCTGTGGGGGTGACAGCAGGGGTATTTGTTGGCACGCTGGGCATGGACTCCCGTCAGTGGCGAGAGCGATAGCCCTAAAGTCATGAGGATATCGGATATTCATAGCTCAATTGATGTGTACTAATAGAACGGCTGAGTGGGAGAAGTTAGCTTAGCTTCTGTGAGGAGCTGCTCCAGACTTGCCTGATCATGATGAAGACTTCACGGGGGCTTACTGCCCTCCTGAGCGCCTACGATGCCAGCGCCCACTCCAGCTGATCCATCAGGCGACCAGCACGATTGTAACCGATGTTGAACACGCTGGATGTTCGATGTCGATCCACCTGGTCTGCACGACCATCGGGCGACTTCATCAAAGAGACTATCCTTCTCGTTTGGATTGAAGCCCTTGGTGCCAAGTCTTCACCCTCGAGGGATGTATTCAGGTAGTTCGTGAAAGCCGATCTGTGCTCTCCTGACGGGCGATGTGCTCGACGATGGCCTCCGTCTCAGGTGTATCCATGAAGGCACACTACGCACCTCTCCTACCTTGGTAGAAGGCATGTCTCCTCGTCCGATGAGCTGGTTGGCACCAGGAGAGTCAAGCACGGTACGAGGTCTACCATGGAGAATACCTTGAAAGCAATACGAGCGGAGGTTGGCCGTGATGGGTCAGTGATGACATCGGTCGAAGGTCGCTGTGTGGCGATAACCATGTGGATACCAGCGGCACGTGCCTTCTGTGCTGGGCGGGCGATGGGTTGCTCTCTTCCTTGCCCACAGTCATCATCAGATCGGCAGATTCATCGACGATCGGTACGATGTAGGGGCGGGATCTCGTGCCCGTGGAACGACTCAGTTCGCCCGAGCGTACCTGCTCATTGTACTCACGTATATGTTGCGGACGGCTCGCCCAGCGGTCTGTAGCAGACGGTAGCGATTGTCCATCTCGATACAGAGTGAATTGAGGTGGCCACCACCTTCGTCATGTCGTTGATGATCGCTACGGTCAGCGTCAGGGGAGCTTAGCTAGGAAGTGGCGCTCGATCTCTTCGTCAGATAGAGAACTCAAGCATCTTGGGGTCGACCATGACGAACTTCAGTTCCTCGGGTCGCTTGCTGTAGAGTAGGGGTGATGAGCACCGGCATCTCCCTTGACCTGTAGCCCCAGCGATCAGTGGATGACATCTTCGTCAGATCAAAGATGAAGGGGCTCATTGGTGATGGTCTTCCAATCTACGAGGAGCTCCATCTTCTCCTGTTGCTCCTGAACTTCCTCGAAGCAAAGGATACTGCACATCGACACGGTCTGGGGCACGGGTTCGAACCTTCGATACCGATGGTGCCAGGCAGGCATGGGTGCAATGATACGTACCCTCGCTCTTCAGGCTCATGGCTGTATCATCCTCCATCGTCTTGATGCGGATACCTTGATCCCGAGTCAGGTATGACTTCGTGAGAGCGTGACTGTAGGGGTGGCGGTGGCCCTTGCTAGGGGTGACGTGCATCTTGAAGCTAGCCAGCGTGTCGATGATCTTCTGTCTGTTGGTCGATCTCCTCCATATCGATGAATCGAGACTGCTCGTAGTCGAAGGAGGTCGGTCTGAGGCTTCTGATAGAGGGGAAGCTGTACGCCGTGGGCGGTGGGGTAACTTCGTGTGCTTCGTGATCTTCGACGAGGATCGTCCTAGGGCTTCTTCGACGATCATCTCTTGGTTAGAAGGGGAAGCACCAGTGGGATGGGTATAACCTGCCGTGCCTGCCGTAGTGGAGGGCTGAGGCTCGACCTCTTCGTCGAGGTATTCTTCGTCTTCGTCAGTGGGAGGGGCTCATCACGCCACACATCTTCGTCCTGCTGGGCGATCGGTCTCGACTGTCGGGCTCTGCCCTTGCGACGGAGCAGGCGGGAGAGGAGTGAAGCTGCGGGGAAGGAAGGTCGTGGGATATTAGGGCGGGGGATCTTAGGGCTCTGTACGGCGCCAAGCACACGTCAGCTACAGAGGACTAAGAAGATCAGTAGGCTGAAGCCCAGAGCTACGAAGACGCCAGCGACTCGATGCTACTATGTATATGGGTGAAGAGCTCTTCACCTCAGAACACCCAGCGAAGGAAGCTGTCCGAAGGAAGAGTGTCTGGAGGCCCGCTGCAGCAGTAGCGTCCAGATCGTGAGCTATCGATGAGGAGGTGCGACGCGGATGAAGGCTATGCGTGGTCGCCAGATCAGATGAGCGAAGCACGAAGACTACGAAGGTAGGGATGAAGACGATCCCCAGCCAAGAGTTGGTTGAAGAGATGGTCGGCTGGTCAGGCTCAGGTGGGCCGAAGATATTGGTGAGCCTGCCGTGAGGCTCTTCGTTCGTCAGGGTCTCATGGCTGGCAGAGATCGAGCTCTGATCGCTCCCATGAGGAGAAGAGGGAAGGTGATGAGCGACAGCAGGGCGACGATGAAGAGAGCAAGCAGGACGAGCCCGAAGATCGTAGGATACGACGATTGTCGAGTTGGATACTACCAACTCCGTACGCCTTCATCCCTCGAAGAAGGATGTAGCGCTCCTGCAGCCTGCCTGGAGGAGGCTGATCTCTTAGACGTTGGTTTACCTTTTGTCTTGCCTGAAGTCTTACCGCATGATTGATCGTCGGCTTCGTAGCCTCTTTTAGCCTACAAAGTTGTGAAAAAAGCCCATTTGCCTGCAATCACTCGTGCTCTGGGCTTCAGCCTGCAGGAGGGAAGGATCGAAGCTCGAGAGAGGTCGGCTACCTTCCCTAGCTGGCTGGAGATAAATGGCGCGGGGTGACGATCCGTGCTGGGGCTAGAGGCTAAGGGAGGCGCGAGGAAAAAGAAGGTCCGTCCTGCGAGAGTGTCGTGGTGCTCACGCTCTCGGGGACGAAGTCGAAGAGGTTGTCTACCCGAGCAGAGATACATACTCGACACGCCATCCGCCCCCAGGTGCTGGGCGGGAGACACTGAAGCCGGGAAGCGTACCCGCTCGTAGTCGCTGGTCGAGCTATTGAGCTGGAGGGTGGAGAGGGGCACTGCTAGCTCGTGGGCTGTAGTTCATGAAGGCACAGCGTCACCCTTGCGGTACTCGTGGAGTGAGGCCTGAGTGTGAGGTTGTGCGGACGGAGGTTAAATAGGAGGCGTCCTACCGGCCTTGTCCTGGCCTCACCAGGCTCTTGAGGTGAGGCATAGTCGAGCAGCGCTGAAGCCTGAGGGAGAAGGTGGCGGAGACTTGTCTGGAGGTTGAGCACCTTCGTCTCACTGGAAGTATTGCGGTGGCCTCATGCTGCCCCCATCCTCTGGGACGAGCTCGATGCTATTGGTGATGAGGTTGTAGGAGGCGATCACCGTAGCGTTGAGTCGCTTGCTCTGGTACTCAGGGGAGACTGATGGGGTGGCTGACCTCAGGACTGAGGTCCTCGAGCCACGGATGAAGAACATATCTGATGATCCCAGTCCATGTACAGCTCCTTGATCGAGGGTGGGCAGAGCCCTCAGCGTAGGAGGCTCTCGAGGCGAAGATCTGAGCGTGTGTAGAGGGCAGATAGTCGTGGTGAGAGGTGAAAGACCGAAGCGGGAATGGCGGTCATGGCGCAGTCCTCCCACAGAGATAGCTTCGTCCATGGGTGCCATTCGAGCTTGTCCGTAGAAGGAGTAGAGTTCGGCTTTGACGGACGTCCTTGGTGCTGGGGAAGCGGTCGCCACGGTCTCGCTCGTAGACCTCCAGACCTATGTTCGCCAGGATTGGTGTCTCGCCCTCCGCTCCATAATTATGCTAGTAGTCGCCCCCGTGTGCAGCCGGAAGAGGAGACGGACCAGCCTCGCGGACGGCGTACCGCCGGGAGGCGGTCGTAGAGCTCGTTTGTTGTGGTCGAGGCGTGAGGTGTGCCGTGGGTTGAAGGCGTAGTAGGCGCGTACACTCCGATGCTATGGGTCGTGATGGTGATGCTGGGTGATCGGGTCGAGGTCCCTGATCTCCTGAAGCTATGGCGCAGGTAGCCCAGCAAGCTCTGGTCAGTCAGGTCCTCGGTGAGGCTTGAAGCTTCTCGCTGAGGTGCTTCGTCTGGCTCCGAGAGAGAGAGGCTGGGGATGAGGACGCCACCGCTACGGTAGTGGCGATGGAGTAGGGTGCCTGCTGGGCGTAGCCCACCGAAGTGGTGCTCGAGACGACGGTGGCGGATGCCCAGCGAGTATGGCGTAGCGTGTGAGCCCTTCGCTCGGGATGTCTGCCGAGGCGGGAGGCCTCTGGTGGGCGGGCGCCTGGCGTGGTGATGAGTTGATCACTTACGCCGATGGCGCTGGAGCCGTAAGGCGCAGAGGCGGCTCACGTGATCTCTGTCGCTCGAGTGAGTTGGGGCGATCGGTGCGGGATTGAGGTCCACCGAGACCATTGCCCTCGGAGGTGATCTTCTCCCCGTCGACGGGGAAGAGGATGCTAGCCCGGTCATCCCTTGGATGACGACCTGTTGCTGACCGCCGATGCATGGGGTCTGCCACCCCTGGGAGGGTCATCTGCAGAGCGTCGGCTGCCAGCAGGGCTGTACTCTCTCTGGATCGCTCGGCTGATGACCTGTCGTCGGATGGGGAAGCTTCTTCAGAAGACGAGGTGTCTGTGTCCCCGTCACGACGACCTACGTGGATGGCGAAGCCACTAGTCCACGCTTTGTCCGTACGTGGGCTCCGTGCGGGAGGAAGTCTCACAGAGCCACGGCTGAAGGGGAGGAGCGTGAGGGCAAGCGAAAGGGGTGGGGTACAGAAGCATGGGCTGGGTGGATGGGTGAAGAGAGAGCGGATGGGGGATGAAGTAAGAGCTCAGATCGACACAGCCGGCCCATGTGAGATCGAGCCTCTTGGTGTAATCTGCTGACTCAGACCTTACTGGACAGGGTGAACGTACTGGAGGGTGATGTGAGCCCAGAAGCGGGCTTGGCGCTTCCGTCCTTCCCCCTTGACTGGGGTGCCTGTAGCCTGTGACCTTGTTTGGCGAACTTGCGAAGCCGTGCGTACGAGACTAACGTGGTGCTCAGCGTCGTGGAGGGACCACCGCCACTACCATGACCGCGCCAAGTCGAGGGTGATCGCACCCTGCTGAGGATCTTGTACACAGGCGACCGTCCTGCATCGTGATCTGCTGGGTCGTCGTCAGCACGAGTCATGAAGATCTCTTCGTGGCGGGTCTTGGCACCGTCAGCGCCGTGGGAGAATTCGACCAGCTGTCTCTGGCTCTTGTCCACTTCGAACTTGTCCGCAGCGGATGGCGATCTTGTCGTTGATGTTCTCCGATGAAGTCTCTACAGCACCGCCTGCCTTGCCGGAGGAGTCCGCTATTGTGGTGCGGAAGTCGTAGCGGTGTGAGCTAGGTCCCAGTTAGTTCTGGCTCTTGTGATATTTCACGTCGTCCCCGGGCTGTGGTGGAGATGACTTTCATACAACTGAAGGAAGTAGACATACTTCGTAATGATCAAGGGCGTCGATGACGACGGTCGACGACGCCTGCTAGAGCTTGAGGCTCGTCCTTCTTGCCGCAGAGGCGAAGGGCCGAGGCTCAGGCACGCGACTGCTACTGCCCGAGAAGTGCTTCTTCATATGGATCTGGTGTGACTTGAGTGAATGAGTGATTTGCTTCTTTCACAGGGCAAGCACAGCTAGCGACGGAGGTGCTTCTCTGAATCAGGTACCAAAGGTAGAGGGATTAGAAAGATTTAAATACTCGTAAATGGTGTTTTCCTGCTTATAGCTACCTGAAGTGGCTAGCAAAGGAGGAGAAAGGCGGGAACTCGACCTCATTCCTGCTAGTCAGCCTTCGTCCAGCGGGCGAAACGTGAGAGGGATTTATCTGTGGATCGAATGGCTAAGCGCTTACGATCTTGGGGATAATTCGTGGTGAAGAAGCTCCGCCTCCAGTGGCTTCAGAGATAGGTCTGCTTTGAGGGGCAAACGACCTACAGTGGGTCGTCGATGCGACTACTGTGGGTCGTCATCAAAACCCTGCTGTAGGTTTTTCTGCGACCTACGGTAGGTCGTTTTTGACCCCTGCGGAGGAGCTCTTTCTCCCCTTCCAGAAGGGCGGGAAGAGCCCCTGAAAACGAAAAGCCCCGTGGCTCATAGAGGCTGCAGGGCTTCGCTTGGGAGGAAAACTCTGAGGAAGGTTTACTTCTTCACGAGCGTCCTTCGATGTCGACCTTGCTGGAGGCATTGGCCTTGCTCAGCGCCTTTGCGAGAGTACCTTCAAGAGTTCTGCATGGCCTTGTCTCCGAACTTTGGTCTTGCTAGCTGAGGGGTAGAACTGGTACATGCCGATGGAGAGTGCTGGCCTTGATCGTGCCGTCCTTGATGACGGCGCTACCGATCTGTGGCGAAGATAGGCATACTACCGGTCACAAGAGGTGCAGTGGATGTGCCCGAGGAGCGTAGTTCGTAGCGTGCTACTGCCTTGTTCTGTCCTTCGAAGTAGATGTAGCCCTTGTGCACGGTCACCTTGGTGATGAGCTGACCGGTGCCGAGGACGCATCAGTTGATATCCTCGAAGCCTACCTTGCCGATGCCCTCCGAGGTCGATGTCCTTAGGGGTGACCTGTACGGGAGGGCTGATGGTATAGAGCATCACCGTCAGCGACGACTGATGGCATCTCCTCAGAGGATTGCGGTGTAGTGGGTGTTGGCTTGGGCTCATCGTTTTGCTTGCCATGGGGTCAGCTACCCGAGGAAGACCGCCGAGGGAGAAGCGCTGTGCAGTCATTTCTTGATAGCTGCTGTCTCTTGATGGAATATGAGATAGCGAAGGGCTGATCGCCTGCGCAAAGGCCAAGGTATTCGCCTGCCTTCCGGAGTGAAAAGGTCGAATATACCCATCCTAGGCACTACTAACCTATCCCTCCAGTACCTGCTCCTAGAGGAAAGAAGGAAAGACAAAGCACCACGGCGACGTAGCCTGCCGTGGTGCCTTGTCTAGTCTAGGAGATTGGGTGAGGAGCCCTACTTCTCTCTTCGCCGTAGAGTCTGCAGCGGCAGGAAGCCTTGCTAGAGGTGTGGTGCTCGTTGAGGTGCCCAGTGGGAAGTCGTCGAGGGTGATATCGAGGGGCTTCATCTGCGTAAACGCGTTGTCTCCGACCCTGGAGGTCAGGATGAGCCTGGCGAGCCATCGCTTGTTGTACTCCTTGAGTTGAGCACGGATCTCGGTCATGACGTCCTCTGGGAGGGACTGCTGCTTCATGGCGAGCTTCTGAGAGAGCTCCGCACTGAGAGCTTCTCCTGCTGCATGCGGATGATCTTCTGTTGCTCGGCTTGCTGTGCTTCAGCAGAGACAGAAGGCATTGATGCGCATGCGACGCTCAGAAGTCAGCAGCTGCCTTCTGGATAGCAACGCTCTTGCCCGTAGACGAGTCTGGTGGTGCATTGGCGTCCTTCTCGAGCGCCTGCTTGACCTCTTGGGCGAACTTATACTGAGGAGTGAGACGCTGTCCGCGCGTACCAGAGCTGTCGGGCAGACCCACGTATGCGGACTTCGGAGGGAGGTAGAGCGGACTTTTGCTCGGTCTTGCCCTGGCAGGAGGATGGGCTCAGGGCAGAAGCTGACAGCGAGCACAGAAAACAGAGGGTCCTACTGACCTGTCTTTGTCATAGGTGCCTTATTTTAAATTGTTGTGTCGGTGGAGGGGGCACTTGGGATGCTTGCTCTGCCAGACGCTCAGCAGAGACTCTTGTGACGCTGCGTTTACTACTTGTGCTGGGAGGAGCCATGGCAGGAGATGCCCCGACGCTGCGTCGCTCAGACTACCGCCGACATGCAGTGATGAGGAAAGCGACCATTCCTCTTGAAGATAATCGATACCGAGAGGAGAAAGACCACCAGTCCCGACGACGAAGAGTGCGACTAGGAATAATGTCATCCTGCTGTATTTATCGTTATATGTTGTTGGGAGCAAAGGTGCGAGTTTTCGCCGATTAAAGGCCTGGGCCATGCGAATATAGCCTCCAGCCATGCGAATGCCACTGAGTGCGCTCGTAAGCAACTACTCGGTACATAAAACATCAAGTAAGCAGTGGAAATCACAGGGCTGAACCTAAGATCGTTGGGAAGTACTGCCGCGGATCACTGCAGGTCCCCGCCCACTCTAAGAAGGAAGGGTAAAGATCATCGCCTATCTGGAGAAGTTCGCCAAGGGCATGGTATCGGTACAAGAAGGACCATGTAGGCAACGTCGTCATGGTAAGCCTGCGACCCCAGGCTACGAAGATCGTGTCAGAGCTCATCCTGCAGAGCCACGTCGATATGGTCTGTGAGAAGAACGCCGGCACAGAGCATGACTCGACAACGACCCTATCCGTACGATCGTCGACGGAGGTGGCTCCATGCCGATGGTACTACCCTGGGTGCGGACAGCAGGATCGGCTGTGCTCCAAACTCGCTATCAGCTTCGGATGATATCGAGCTACGGCCCTATCAAGCGCTCTTCACCATCGACGAAGAGACGGAGCATGACGGGTGCCTTCGAGCTTCGTCCAGGCTTCCTCACCGGTAAGATCCTCATCAACCTCGACAGCGAAGACGAAGGCGAACTCTTCATCGGCTGTGCTGGTGGTAAGGTACGTCGCAACCTTCACCCCGAGTATCAGGGAGGCTCCTCAGGGTCTCACCTGGCTTCGATGCCTCGGTCTCTGGCCTCAAGGGTGGTCACTCGGTGGTGAGATCCACTGCGGACTCGGCACTGCTAATAAGCCCTCACCGCTACCTCTATGCACTGGAAGAATGTCGACTGGAGCTCTCCGAGATAGCAGGCGGTAACCTCCCAATGCTATCCCTCGTGAGCAGCATCTCATCGGTGTACGCCCCGAGAGGACAAGGCTAAGGCGATCGAGGCTACTCAAGAGCCTCGGAAGAAGCTGTGCAACGAGCTCAAGGCAGTAGACCCCAACGTCCGTCTTCGCTATCGAGAAGCTTCTGCCCTCCCAGGTCATCGATGACAAGACGAAGGCAGCGCTGGTACGTGCCTCTACGCTTTCACCCCTCACGGCGTACTCGGCATGAGCCACGAGATCGAAGACCTCGTCGAGACCTCCAACAACCTTGCTTCTATCAAGCAACGTGACGGAGTGATCCTCGTCGGACCAGCCAGCGAAGCTCTACGACGAGCCTTCGTGACTCCGGCTGCCGAGATGGTAGCTTGTCTTCGAGCTGGCAGGGGCTAAAGGTCGAACTCGCGAAACCTCTATCCCGGCTGGAAAGCCTAGTCGATTCTGCTATCCTCAAAGGCTTCGCGGAGTGCTTACCGCAAGCTCTTCGGCAAGGAGGCTGCAGTGAAGGCCATCCATGCAGGCCTCGGGTGTGGTCTGATCCTGAGACGTATATCCTGATCTGGATATGGTGTCCTTCAGGCCAACGCTGTGATGCCATTCGCCACGGCAGGCGCAGTGAGATCAAGACGGTAGACCTCTGGTGGCGTCACCTCCTTCAGGTGCTCAAGGAGATCCCCGCAGCGAAGTAAGCACTCCCCATCTGTAGGAAGTCACTACTTCCACCTTCCTGAAGTAACGTCCCTTACTTCCCTGAATAAGGCAGTGGCGTAGTCTCACGATCAGGTGGAGTACTACGGCGCGGCTTTTTACTGCTATGGGTAGTGGAGGGCTAGAACCTCTGAGGTAAGGGGCTAGAATGTGGAGGTGAGAGCTCAGGGCTTGTGGTGGTAAGACTCTGGCCTTTGTGAAGGAAGGTACTAGATCTTGCGGTGGAAGAGGTATCCTTCAGTGGCTGGGCACGAAGCGGAGCAGTGCCTAGTCGCTGTCTCGCTCCATGCCTGTCGTCGTGAAGTCACGCCTTGATCGCACCTCCCTCGAGCTGCGCTGAAGCCTTCTGAAGGATGGTGGCCGTCGAAGGGTGTATCCTGTATGATGTCTCCGATCGTGAGGTGCACTTCCGAGACTGTGGGTGGCGGTGTGAGCCATCGCCCCTCGAGGAGAACCCGCGGGAGTGAGGGTGAAGGTCACTACTCGCTCTGTGTGGAAGTCGAGCGTCATCGTGCCCGTCCTTCTGTCAATACGTACCCCTTTGCAGCTCGGCTGTATCTCGAGGTAGTGTCCTTGTGGCAGGCCGAGGACAAGACTCGAGGAGTGGTGAGCAGGAACAGCTCAGGCCGGGGAAACAGTTTCATTATCCTAATTAAATGAATATCGCTGTCGTCGCTTAAAGCGTCGCTATCGTAACTGGGTGAGTATCTCTATCATAGCAGGGGCGGTACCGCTGTCGTCGCTGCTTGAAACAGAGCTTCGTCGCTGAATGGATAGCGCTCTCGTCTCGGATGAGTAGCACGGGTGACGTCATCGTAGAGGGGCTTGGTGGGGCTACTTCGCCGCCTCTTCGATTCTGAAGAAGGGGCATAGCCAGCCTGCGTAGGCAGGCTTCGACCCTCGAGGGCACAATCAGCTTCTCGATACGTCCCTGCTTAGCGGTGCGGAGGAAGACCTGAGCGCGCAGGGTGGGAGCACCCTTGCCTGCGCATGCACCGTCTCAAGTCGTGGGCAGAGGGCGAGGCCTGATCATCCGAGATCGGAGGCTCGCTGGTAGTGTCACCTGGCTGAGGCTACTGGCGTCCGAGGCTAAGGGCCGATGCTCTCAGGCCTCAGGAGGACGGGCTGAGGCTATCTCGAGCGGCGAAGAGGGCGGCCTCGTCGATGGAGCGGAGGCTCGAGGGGAAGATGATCGCATCGAGCTGTGGCCATTCTTCTCATCAGATCTTGATTTGCGGATGAAGGAGTACTAGACACCCCAGCAGCGAGCTGCTCGGCGAGAAGAGGCGCTGGAACCCTCAGGGAGGCGAAGGGTTTTGGCCTGCATCCGCTGAGTACATCCTGGTACTGGTTGGGGTAGCGAAGGAAGAAGCTAGGACCCAGTTCACGGAAGCTAGTCAGGGAGGCGAAGGTCACATCATCGAAGCGACCTTGAGGGCGATCTCCTCGACGGAGCTGGGGATCGTCAAGGGTGCTGAGCTCAAGGGCGCACAGGCTCTCATAGCCCCTCAGGGGGAGTATAAGGGGCTCCTTGACGGAGGATCTTGAGCTTCTCTTTCTCCCAGAGCGCATTCTAAGGCTTAGGCTGGTTGCAGTAGAGGCGTCGAGGCTTTTCGGGAGGTGAGATGCTCGGTAGCAAACTCCCTAGGTGAAACTCCTCATGCCCTAGCCCTCGGGTACAGTGGGGAGACGAGAAGGTATAGCTGGGCCCAGAGTCAACGAGTGAGTGGCCCTTCGGCAGGGTAAGGCTCTTGATGAGGAGCTGCTGAGCGAAGAGCGGTGGGACGCCGTCTGTCACGGAGATGGGGCTAGGCTCGGGCTGTCGGAGCACTCAGCACTAGGGTACGCCCACTGACTACGTGAGTGTCCGGAGAGGTCAGGGCGTCGATGCGCTCCTTGTTCTCGATGAAAAGAGCAGGTCACTGCCGTTGATCGGACCATGGATACTGATCTTGGAGAAATAGGCATCTCATCGCCACCATCGCGGTCCCGGCACGCTCGCGTGAGGATCTAGTTCCCCGTTTGTGGGTATATCGAGGAGCCGTGGTGCTCCAGGTCACCGCTACCGAGTCTTCGGAGAAGAAGCCGAGAGGGAGTTGCCGCGGGCGGTATGGAATCGTCGCCTCCCCATCTTGCAGGCCTCGTACGACCCCTCGCTAATCAGCAGGTAGCCACGGCTTCGTCGGAGCTACGCCAGGGAGAGGCTACTGTTGGCTTGTGGTCTTCAGGTAGGAAGCGGTAGCCGAGGCGATAGGTCTCCAGGGGTTGATCGTCACGGATCGATCTCAGGTGAGCCCGGAGGAGATGAGGACGACACGGCTCGCCCGCACCCGACGCCCGCCTGACTGGAGGCTGGTGACATAGACAGTGAGTTCGCCCATTGCTGAGGGGCTTCAGTAGTCCACCATATTGGATCGAGCCAAGCTAGCATCGGATACGCTCCACGAGACGAGGTCAGAGACCTGGGGTGAGGTAGGTACTGAGATGATATTCCACGCCCGTGTGAGAGGTGTCCGAGGGCGAAGGGTTGATCTGAGGCGTCTCACGATGGGCTCTTCCTTAGAGCAGAGCAGGATGAGAGGGCGGAGAGGAGGCAACTCCCTGGGGCAGGGTCCGATGTTCATGGGAGCTGTCTATTAGTGGGACTGACGGAGGGTGAAGGTGATGGGGCTCAGCCCCTTCGCCCGAGGTGGCACATGAGTCGAAGGAGGGCGGAGCAGTCTCGCCCGTATCATTCTTTAGTCGGCATAGAAGGCGATGGAGCTGGTAGCCGGTCTCGGGGTCTACAGCAAGTGAGGCCTGTCCAGCCTGATCGAGGTTAGGCTTCTCAGGCGGGATCTGCTCGGGGCTAAGTTCGTCTGGAGAGCTACTGTCGCGATGATGTACTGGTAGCTGTCGTGGTGTCTCCTGCAAGTCTATCGCTGTCCCTTCGTTTGTGGAGAGATGTAGCTCCTATGAGCTCCTGCTCACAGACGAAGTCTACAGGAGGATGGGGTACGCCCTAGTATTCGCTCTGGATGTGTGTGGAGATCTTGGCCTGTGGTACAGAAGCGTCGGACAGGCGAAGCGGGTTGGCAGTGACGCGTATGTTGTTGATCGTCAGGAGATCGGGGTGGGTAGTGTCGTCCCTTGAGGAATAACGGGACTAGCTCCCCAGTCTTTGTCAGGGGATGGTGAGTGAGGTCAGGCACACCCACTCGATATCATCGGACGAGGTATTGAGCGGGTTTGACAGAGAGTCTGAAAGCCTCTTGTGGAGCTGATGGTCTCTCTCTTCTTCATCCCTAGAGGTCGCCAGGTAGAGCTTCCCTGCTTGTACAGGGAAGCTTGACAAGCTCAGAGCTCGAGTCATGGAGGTCATTGGTGACGAGGGAAGGCTAGTTGCCGTCGAAGAGGCTGGGGCTAGAGATATCGAGGAGATTATTGTTGGAGGAGGTCTGCCTACGATGGCTACGCGCGAGGCGGTCTTGACGAGCCGAAGTGTCGCTGGAGCTCAGGGCGCTCCATCTGGTAGTCCTTAGGGTCGATGGTGTCACTGCCAGTGAGGGGCTACGTATCTGCCGATCATCTGATCCGTCGGCCCTGTCAGAGGCGTCGACACTACGGACGTGGGTCGTGGATGGAGCTTCTCGAGCGGCTATATCTGTGCGGAGCTCGAGTCGGTACTCGCTGAGGGAGCGCCCGAGATTGGATCTCCTTCGTGGGACTCTACGAGGCGAGAGGGGGCGACGGATCTGCAGGAAGTCGAGTGCTACTGAGAGGTTCGGATGCTCTGGGGTCAGAGAGACGGAGGCGCACTCGGCGCTGCTCGAGCTCTGCGGTATGGCGTCGAGGCGGAAGCTGAAGATATCCCCTGGCGTGTGAACTTCGGGTCGTGTGTCCAGTCACGACTCTCGAGCCGTACTCCAGCTGGGTGGTGAGTCTCGTAGCGTCGAGGTTTTGTGCGGAGACCCTTTGTCTCGAAGAGGCTTGCCGAGGCGGGTAGAGGAAGCGTGAAGACGATCCAGGATTGTGGTAGAAGTGGTCCTCCGAGACCTTGAGCGCTGAGGTATGGGCGAAGAGGTAGCGGTCACTCTAGCGATACCGATGCTGGCTGGATGACTGTGATGTCTGGGCTCACGACGCTCGCCCGCTCGATGATCTGTAGGGTCAGCTGGGCCGTGCGCTTGGCGAGGGCTACTGTTGCGAGCCACATAGATGAGGAGCATCCTCTCTCTCTAGCTGTGTCGATCGGTCCTCGGCCTCGGTGATCTGGAGGCGATGATCGTAGATGGAGGAGGTGAAGGGATGCGGAGGGTGTCTGCTCGCTACGGGCCATGAGGGGCTGGGAGGCCTTGCCTTCGTTCACCACGAGGCTGAGGAGCTTCGCTCGTGCTGCGACGGGAGTCGAGGACAAGTGGAGCAGGCCTCCGAGGGAGGAGTAGGAGGGGAGTATCGTGGGGTATTCATCTGAGCTTATTGACTAGAGTGGACGGCGGGTGGGGGGTGATTGCCGTCGGAGAGCAGCTGGGGAGGGGGATCCATGAGTACGTCTACCTCTCAGGTGGCACTAGTAGTGCCTAGGAGGAGGCACTACTGAGTGCTTCGACAGAGGCGCTACTGGTGCCCCGAGATCGTTGCGCTTTGCCTTTGTGTCGGGCCGAGTTCTTCCGCTAGGAGGTCTTCACTTTTATGGAGGAGATAGACGGAGGATCATCCCGGGCTCGGAGGCGGACGAGACACAGCATCCGCTTCATCTCGCGACCGTGCCTCCATCACGGTCACATCGTGACGGGCGCAAAAGTGAGTGGCGATCGGGGGATGAAGTCGTCTCGAGACCCCAGGATAGCGTGATACGTCGCCACGGAAAGGGAAGATGGGGAAGCTCATGAGGAGCTTGCTCCTCATCTCTGCCACGTGCCCTGAAGGTGTGGAGCCCGAAGAGGGTGGCGGGAGCGAGGAGAGCGTCACCCTGACTGATTCGACTGGAGCAGAGGCGGTGGCGGTAGAGGAGGGATGGTGGTCATACTCGGCGTCGTCGACTATGTGGCACGCGCTTCCAGCTCTCGGTGTCTACACGATAGCTACCGAGGAGGGCTCGGTAGTCAAGGGGTTCTTCGCTCACGGGATTGCGTTCGCCCCAAGAAGGGTCGATGACATCTGTCTCCTTACCTCAGTAGCTCATCCTGTGCGCCCTCTGCCCGGGCCATGAGACGAGAAGCTGTAGTCCGTTGACGAAGAAAGCCTCCATGACGAGCATATTGTTCAGCAGGTTGAAGCGACGGATCTTCAGTCGGTACTCTGAGTGCTCCGAGTGGGGCTACCGACACGCACCAGGGAGCTCTTCCTTGATCGCGGGTCCTGGTGCCCAGAAGTGCCGCTGTGGTAGAAGATGGTATTGCCGAAGTCTTCGATGACATAGGTAGCATAGACTTCGCCGGTCTTGGGAGAAGAAGATCGAGTTGAGGTGCTTGCCTGCTACATTGAGTATCGGGCGAGCCTTCTCCGGAGAGATTGGACAGGGGAGGAGGATGACCTCCGCCTTCTGGATCCACCTTCCACGTCACCCCGAGGATCTTCTAGGGTCAGGGAGGAGGGAACTGATCCGGCGCTCTGCCCTGTCTGATCCGTCGGGAGCTCATTGCAGGCCAGAGCGAGAAGAAGAGCAGGGCCAGGAGCCCATGTGGTATCTATTCATCGTCGTATCAGCGCTTGGGGAGGTGATCTTTTGAAGTCGGCGACATAGCTACTCTGGAGGAGACGGAGAAGGCGGGGCTTCACCTCTCCTGTCACGAGGTCATAGCTCCAGTAGCTATTATAGGGAGCATCTCACCGGTACGCTAGCGTAGCGGTAGAGGTGCCCGATCGACAAAGGTAGCGATATTCACGCCCTGCTGGAAGGCGGACGAAGGGCGAAAGGCCGAGAGGGCTTGGCCTCCCTCGTCTGTGGGTCTATCGTATAGTACTGCCAGAGATTCTCGAGATCTGACTGCGTACGGCGGTAGAGGCTGGACATTGACCAGCGTGAAGAGCTTACCACCACGAGCGAAGATCACGTTGAAGCGGGCGGGTAGCCTAGTCCCAGATCCGAGATACGCACCTGCCAGTCGGGATCGATGGTGTAGGAGCCTTTGCGATCCGATGAGGAGCGAATTCTGGTAGAAGCCCAGCTGGTCACCTCATGAGGAGGTAGATCCTCTTCGTCGGTCGTATACTGTAAGCAGTTCGGAGGGCGTACCGAGTCTCCTGGTATTCTCTAGGTGAGATAGACTGAGAGCTCCGCCGTTCTTCGCCTCGTAGGCTACGAGGAGCTGTCTCGGGAGAGATTGGCATGAGGGGACTGGAGCTCTACGTCGAGGATGAGGGCAGAGCCGTGGACGGCTAGGAGCTCATCCCACGATCAGGTTGGGCAGCTCTTGTCCTGCTAGGGAGGGAGTTCGCTCGAGGATGAACTGGCGGATCCGCTCCTTGTCTGCCGGAGATGATCTGGGGACTCTGTCTTCCATCGTCTCGGGGTCGAAGCTACGGATCGAGAGTAGGTCTCTGCTGGTAGGAGGGCTGGACGAGGAAGCCTTGCCCTGAGTGACTACGAAGTTCTTCGCTGCTTGGCTGAAGCCTCCGCTCTGGGACTCTAGGGAGGTGCTCGCCCCCGATAGCTCGAGGCGTGGAGCCGAAGACGAGGCACGTACAGCATTCACCAGCATTCCTTGGCTGAGGTTATTCACCGTATTGGAGAAGCGAGAGGTGCTCTCAGACTGGAGGAGTCCGCCCCTGCTCCGCCGAAGCGACCGAAGAGGTATTCTCCTCGAGGATGTTATGATCCTCCCCTTGAGGCATCTGGGTGAAGTAGGAGATATAGCTCTCCAGGATACCCTTCCCCTCAGGTCCTGAGGGGATGATGGTCTTCCGGTAGGTCATCGAGTACATAGCGAAATCGGGACGACGACCTTCTGCTCTCGGCGTGATAGCCGGTCGAGGGAGTCTCGGAGCGACAGGCGCTGAGCCCCGTGAGGAAGAGGCCTAGCGAGAGCAGGCAAGCGAGTGAGCGCTGATTCATTCGGTACATGAGGACGGGGGAGGATTAGTAGGGAGAGCCGACAGAGCTGTAGTAGATGCTGCATGCTTGGGTACATTCTTCACGACACAGCCAGGATTGACGCGGAGGAGGTCGTGCTGAGGTTGGTCAGTCGGAGATGCCCGAAGTCAAGGTAGTCGATACGCTCACTGCCCGTACGGGAGCGCTCGAGGCCGTGGAGGTAGACGACCCCTTTGAAGTCCCGCCACTGCTCCCCGCTGAAGTCAAGGATGTTGAAGCCAAACCAGATCGCACGCTCATCGCTACGAGGGCGGTACTTGCTCGGAGGCGTGGAGACGCAGAAGCCTGATACCGAGGCGCAAGTGATCCAGCAGATAGTCATAGTCGAGGTCAGAGAAGCGAACGGGGAGATTACCTACCGCATGTCCTTCATCTCCCCGAGAAGTGTAGTCGACGAAGCTCGCATGAGCTTTCTTCGTCGCTCCCTGGGGTACGGTGATCTTGTCGAGGGCTTCGACCTCGAGGATGAGTTCGTGCTCGTGGCTAGAGCTGGGGTGACGAGCCCCTCATCCCCCGGGAGAGGTTGACGCTCTCTAGGTGGGGATTCTTCGCCGAAGTCACGCCTGAGAGGTCGATACGATCAGCGTAGAGGGGGAGGAGGGCAAGCTTCTTGAGCTGAGGACAGCCCGAGAGGGAGAAGCGGATGTCTCTACCCCAAGCACTGTGGGGGACTGCCTCCCTCGAGGAGCGGATGCAGTGGGAGAGCTCTTCCAGAGCGGGAGGTTGAGCTTCGAAGGAGGCCTTGTCGAAGTCTTCCCTTGCGCAAAAAGAGCACCCGTAGGGTCTTCAGTGTAGTAGCTGTCCGTTGAGCTTGGTGATGAAGGCGTCGTCGAAGCAGCAGAGGGCGGTAGCGCAGCCGTCTGAGCCGAAGGTGTCACCAGCTTCGACGGAGATGTCGAGGGTCGTGAGTGTGCGACTGACCTTCCCCAGCAGGTCGACGTCACGCAGCGTACATTGTCCAGGTAGAGCTGAATCAGCCTGCCCTACCGCCAGACTCTGTAGTGAGGCGAAGTAGCTACCCGAGACGATCAGCTTGGGACGAGCGCTGGGGTGCGAGACGGCTCTAGATTCGGCGTGCCAGTGAGCTGATCTCCCCAGGAGGGACTCGCTGGCGTCGATGACATGCGCCTGTCTTTGCTGACGACAAGCTTCCTCAGAGAGCGAGTCCTCGCAGGTCGAGGCGCCGAGCTGTGCTCCTGAGATCTCAGATCCGTGGTGCGGGGATAGGCTGAGAGGTTGCATCTCACCATGTCTCGGGGACATAGTCTCTACCCCCGATTGGGAGTAGTTAGTGCCTTCGGAGGGTGAGGAGGATGAGGCTCGTATTATCGTCCTCATAGGACGAGATGAAGCCATGCTCGAGATAGTAAGCGATACGTGCACGCCCGTTCATATACTTCTTGCGTCGCTGAGCATCGACTACATAGATGAGGTGGGCGTCAGCGAAGGTCTCTGCCCGATCCAGTACCCCGTGGAGGGGAGTCCTCACCCACGATCGGTCAGGAGCTCCAGTTCTGCCGAAGCTAGAGCAAAGGAGAGCTGACGGATGTAGCCCGTGGCTCGGCGCTCGATCCGCCCTGATCCATGTGGGAGGCGTCTCCCGCTTCGGGGTGATGGGGCTGTCGCCCTTGGGGAGGGGCTCATCCACTCGCTGGCAGGCTGTGAGCCCCAGAAGTGTCGCGGTGAGTATCGTGAAGAGACGGGGGCTGATCCGTCGTAGCGGTAGTAGGAGCTTCATAGTCGACCAGAGCTTGAATTCGAGGGGAGAGATTGGCATATCGACGGGGCTGGCTGAAGCGTGTGATCGTCTCTAGCCCCCTCTGAAGAAAGTCATAGTGCTGGACGAGCATCACGGGGCTGATGAGCTGACGGATATCGTCCCAGAGCCAGTAGCGGTATCGGTGAGGTTCATCACAGAGGCCCGTAGCGGAGATGACGTGCTAGGGTGACGTCAGGCAAAGAGTCCACGGTCACGGCGTTCTGGAAGAAATAGTAGGGGAACTGGCTGATCTGTTCATCTCCATGAAGCTCTTGACGAACTTGGTCTGGTCGACATCCTTGGCCTTGAGGAAGTTCACCCTTGAGGCTCAGCCCAGCCTTCTCCTTAGGCAGGTCATGAGTCGAAGCCTGCTACCGCCTTTCAGAGGCTGGATAGCTAGCATAGACGTGCCATCACTGAAGCGTCCTCGGAGTAGTTCAGCGACCCCCGTCAGCAGGAGCTGTCCTAAGTGCTTGAGACGAGGCATGAGCTCCTCGAGGTAGAGGCTCGTGCTGAAGTCGATCCCCAAAGGCTGGCGTTCTTCTTGTTTTCATTGATGGAGTAGGCGACATCCCGATTCTAGCCCGTCGAGGAAGACCTTCTGTACCCCATGAGAGGCTCGATATAGTCTCTATATCTATTGTAGTAGAAGCTCAGGTCATAGGCAAAGTACTTTCGGATCGGAGGTGCCGATGTGCCATCTCGTGGTTGAAGGACAGCTCCCGACGAAGCTTAGGATTGGAGAGCACGAAGAAGGCAGGCGAGAGACTTACATACCGGAAGAAGCGCTCCTGTGAGGTGGCACGGTAGCCTGTAGAGAACTTGTACCGACGCTCAGATATCGGCTGAAGTCGTAGCTCACGATAGCCATAGGGTGAAGCCCCACTCGATACGGGCCTTGTCGAAGTCCATCTGTCGTCTTGAGGGTTGCCAATAGGGTAGCCTAGGTGGTTGAAGTCGTTGTCCTCCAGTCCCTCGTCTGTGAGACGAAGTGGTCATGCGGGAGGCCGAGGTCGGTTGAGTTTCCCCAGTGAGAATATTATCTGAGAGGGCCACGGAAAGTTATCTCTGTCAGCCGGACGCTGGAAGGAATAGATGTGGGAGCTCTGAGGAGGGCTTCGCCCATGCGGGTAGAAGGTGCCCTTGTACCGCACAATCATCTGTATGTATTCAGAGGCTCACTGATGTCGACGTTCTTGTCCTCGGTATGATGATGGAGTAGGAGGCGTGCAGGGGTGAAGAAGTGATAGCCCTAGCGATCTCCAAAGTTCTGAGGCTTGGAGGTGGCCTTCAGTGCAAAGGCTTGGTCGTGAAGCTCATCCCTTTTGAGCAGACGACGAGTACCAGCAAGGGAGAGTAGCTGCGCTTGAAGTTAGAGGATGTCAGGACGATGAATGGAAGCTGCAGGTGTCGGCATCGAGGAAAGGACTGCTGGGCCGTTCACGTAGAGATTGACTTCATTGAGCCAAGGAGACCTCGAGTGGAGTGAAGCGGTACCGCACATCCGTGCTGCCGTGTGAGCACCTGGTCGTGACCATAGTAGTAGGGCTCGTGCTGCGGGGTGACGCGTAAGGCAGAGCTCCATCGACCAGATCCTCCGGAGTCGGTGATCTTGTTTTGGCGCTGTAGAAGAAGGATGCGGGTCAGCTCAGTGAAAGCACCAGTGGCCGAAGGCAAGCTTTGCCGGAGGGAAGCGACTGCTGTCGGGTACTCCATCCGGATCGACGGGCTGGCGAAGATACTTCGCCGGAAGCTCTGCCGTAGCCGAAGTTGCGGCCTACTCACGCCCTGTACGCTCGGCGTAAGAGAGCGAGAGCTTCGAGCCCTTTGTAGTCTGAGGCACCGCGCGCGAATAGATGCGTCCGTGCGCCATGTTGTCCTGCCGATCTTGGCCTGGAGCCCGTAGCTGCGGTCTCCCTCGATCAGTGTACAGTACGCCTCTGTCCTCGAGTTCACTGCACCGCCTTGAGCGCCCCTGTACCATGCTCGAAGGGACGGGCGCACTTTCTTTCTGATGTCGACCTTCTTGATGGGCCGGTCTCGGAGCATGGCGGGCGGGAATTGACTCAAGCCATGGGAGCTGAAGACGGCATTGGTCCCGGTCTCGGCTTGAGGGAGGCCGTCGACGGAGATCGATACGCGGCTCTCGTCGACACCACGGATAGCTGAAAGCCCTTGTTGCCATATCGGCGATGAGGCTCCGAGATACCCTGGCACGCCCGGCATGCCCAGCGGACGGGGTCCCTGTTGGAGTTGGATGAACTGACGGCTGATATCTCTATCTGTGACCACCTCACGTCCGATCTCCTCTTCTGAACCTTTCTTTGCCTCTTCTTCTCCTTGACTTCCCTCGACCTCCTTGATATGGATGGCGGCTGGCGCACGGTGTCGGTCTGCTCTCGCTGCTTTTGCTGAGAGCTTCACCGCAGAGGAGGAGAAGAGAGGACGCTCAGTAGAGGAGGGGTGTATTCAGCGGATGAGCATGCTCAGCTAGGATTGGTTGCGGTAATAGTGAGGATCGTGGCTGGGCTCGTGCTCATGCCGATGGATAGTCACCCTGCCAGCTCTGGCGCTTCTCCACAGTGACCTCCTTGGCCCTCAGGGAGGGTGAGAGGGAGCGCAGGCGCAGTGGGTGAAAGCGGTCACGTGTCTGTGCAGCTCTCAGGCTTTTCTTAAGCGTGCAACCGACCTCGGTGACTACGGGCTCAGAGAGAAGACCTCAGAGCGTAGTGGAAGCTCCATGGAAGAGAAGCCTGTCCTCACGGGAGTGGTGCTCGTGCCAGCACAGCCAGAGGTCTACTGTAGCGGGCCTACTGAGCTGGTCGATGTAGAGGAGGAGCAGGAGCTGCGCCGATCCTTCGATACTCACTTCGTTGTTAGTGCCGAAGATGATATAGCGGTCGTGGTCATCAAGCTTGAGCGCGGAAGCGCAAGACTTTCATTAGTCCACCGCTCGACTAGGGTCTTGCCTTTGATGTTGACATAATTGTCTTCGTACTCCAGTTCGCGCTTGAAGCAGCTGGTCGAGAGCTTAGAGTGAGGAGCGCAAGAGGAAGGAAGCCTCTCGATGCGTCGGTAGTCTATCTGCACATACTGCGAAGGGGCTAAGGTTGAGTAGACGGAACGTAGCTCACGGGACCCGCTCCAGACGTAGCTCGGTGCAGCATTGCGCACGGATCGTCCCCAATGCTTGCTCCGGTCGAAGATGCTGTAGAAGAACCATGGGTCAAGGTCGCCTCTCTACTCCTGCACTGTGACACGTTCAGTAGCAGCGGTGCAGAAGTCTTGCTGGAGGTGAAGCGTCCTCGTTGGTACTCCCATGGTAGATAGCGATGAATGTATCCTTGACTTCTGAGGGAAGGAAGAGGGCGAGTAGGTAGTACGAGGCGCAGATACTCTGGCCAGAAGTAATAAGCGCATACCTTCTGCTTGAAGGGACCCTCCTTGACGGCGAAGATGGAATTGTCTTGCAGTCCTCTCTCCATCGAAATCCTTGAAAGATCTCTTGCAGGACTATAGCCGTGAGGAAGGAATAGTACCGGCGTGGGGAGCTGTAGTGAATCGAGATAGATGCTGATCCTTGCCGAAGGAGATCTTCCCAGCGAAGACGCCCTGTGGTGTATAGGCCGCCTCGATAACAATCATCCGGGCCATCCTTTCGCTGGTAAGCCTGCTGCCGCCAGCTTGTCACTTCTGGTTCGGACTCTCTCACCGGTGAAGGAGCTGTGTGAAGAGAGGGCATTCGAGTGAGGCTTGATCCTTTGCTGACGAGTACGCTCCCGGATGGTTGCCTTCCTTCTCTGGGTTGCAGTACTTATAGCTGGTTACACACTCCTTCGTAAGGAAATCCTCGGCATCATGCACGGAGTGCTCTGGTTCGTGTGCCAAGACCGTGGGGGTCGGTAGCAGGGGGATTCGTCTTGGGAACCATAGTTCTTGGGAAGGAAGATCATTGTCTGCAGCGGTCGTAAGTCGTCTTCGCTAGCTGACTCTCTAGTTTCACTCAGGCGAAGGGCAAGGCGAGGTGCTCTTCGGAGGCAAGTGATCCTCGGCGTTGAAAGCCTGGTCTTCAGCTCAGCGCCTTCCGAGCTGCGCTCCTTCCGCGGAACGATAAAGGCCGCCGATCCCTCGCTCTACGCTAGGGATGGACGAAGACATCTCGACGAGGCTGTCTGTCAGGTGAAGGAGCTGGCGTCGCTGTGGGAGCTGATGCTCATAGGAGCGTACGGCCCGATCTGCGCCTTCCGACTCCCCGACAGGCTGTGCTGAGCGCCATCGTCAGGAGGAGGACGAGACCGAAGCGGTTTCTCATAATGCTTATGTGTCTGCTGTCTATTCTTGGAGTGCTATCGCTTGCTTTACGGGATAAGCGCCACAAAGAAACGAGGAAAAATAGCGCTGGCACAATCCATTCAACAGTAGGTGGGTTCGCCATATCGTCCTCATACATATGGCGATTAAAAACGTCTATTAGTAAAGCCAAGCAACTAAGGAAGGAAAGGAAGGAAGCCAAGTGAAGTCTCAGGAAGGAAAAGCAAAAGAAGAGAAAGAGGAAGGAAATCAAGGAAAGCTTAAGCCAATCAATCCAAGAAAGAAATCCAATCCAAACCTCGAGGAAAGACTGCTGTCAAAGAGAGCCAGAAAAACCTCGAAGACCACTGGAGAAAACTTGGTTCACATCATTATGAATAGTTAGACCACGCCCGCTGCTTTATAAAGCGACGAGCGTGGTTTTATAAAAAGCAACGGACGTGGTTTTATAGGAAGCGACGGACGTGTAGTCTCAACTCTTCTTCAATGGTTTTCGCTTTCAGGTGCTTCGATTGCTTTCGGCTTTTCTTCAGATACCTCGAAGTTTTCGGAAGGTGTTTTCGGGCCAATTCACGGCGATGATAGCTGGCTTTGGAAGGAGTGTGCTCGGTCGTTGACAAGGCCCTTTACATTCCCAGAAGGAGATTTATCCTTTCCAGGAGGAGAACCTTTCCTTGGCAGAAGGATCGATCCACCTTTACCTAAAGGGAGCTTTCGACCTTGATCGGAAGGAGCAACTGCGAAGAAAAGAAAAAGCGCTCCTGAGGAGGGAGACGGGCTTCCCTTCGGTGTGTGGCGAGTCCCGACGAGGGAACTTATGAGAAGTGTGCGGATGCTATTCCTCCTTGGACGAAAGCGTAATCCGTGACTCTGAGGTCGTGAACATGCAGCCATCTCGTGGAGCATTCGTACGGAAGACTCGAGGATGGGACAGGCTGCAGACAGCGCCCGTACCTTCACCGAGACGGAGGCCCAAGCAGGATCGGTTCGGCACCTAAATAATGAAGCAGGCGAGCATGCCCTGTCGCCCGTATGACCGAAAAAGCGTAGTCGGCGACTGAAGGATGAAGCGACGAGCCATCAGAAGGCAGGCTGTCGCGGTGAAGCCGTCGACGAGGAAAGGCAATACCTAGGTTCATCCGAACGGACATTGTGCCCACGGCTGAGACCAGTTCGTAGCCTCCAGAAAATGGAGATGAGGATGGAGAAGGATCTGAAGGACCGGTGTGGTTCTTGACTGCTTGGCGGGTATGTGAAGCTTGTGGGTCATGCCTTCATCATCCAGCCCACTGCCCCGACCGATGCATTCCTCCAGAGGGAAGTCGGTGAGGTAGTACATCCACAGGGCAGAAGGAGGTATTGGCCATGCCCATCTCGCCGAAGGAAAGAGCTTCACGCCCGCTGATGGGCTTCGTCGACGGAAGCTATTCCTACCGAGAGTGCCCGATGCGCCTTCTGGAGTCCGCCGCTTCAGTGAGGAAGGGAGCGAGTACCACGGCGGATCTTGCGGTGCACTAACCCAGGGTTCGTCGCCGAACTCGCGATCGACACCACATCGACGATATGCAGGCGAAGTCATGATTGCTCGTCAGAAACAAAATACCAGCACCGCCACAAGCATGCTGCAGACGACGGCGTGTCACTTCGCGGGGGCTCTTGCTTACGCCTTCCGCTCGATGCTCGATCAGCTGCGAAGACGAAGTGTTCGCGGGGGTGAGCGAGGACGAAGAGTGTCCCAGTGCTGCGAGACGAGCAGCGAGACGCTCCAGCTGTCCCATCGAGCCTAGAGGGCTTGGCGATCGTGTCAATATAAGCTTGTGCCTCAGGATCTCTTCGTCGGAGTGGGGCGGATATCGAAGTCTTGTATCATGAGTGAGGTGAAGTGCGCGCGCAACAGCGACGGTGAGCGGCTGACCACAGACCATCAACGTCACTCGGTCGGCTCGGTCGCCGACGTATTGATTCATCCAGCCTTGGAGCTGCGTGAAGGCGCTGGTGCGTGAGCTGGATGCTGCCACCATACGTCTCGTTCGTCACGAGATGAAGGTAGCATCTTGGGATACCAAGCGATCGAACTCGGTCTGTAGCCTTCGAGGCTCGTCTACATCTTGCTCGAGGTCAGAAGAAATAGTTCGTCGACCAGAGGGTGATGCAGTCACGAGCACCACTCGCCCTGTGAAGTCGTGCTTCGAAGGGGTGAGGTCTTCTCGATATTGGTCCATTCAGCCACGTCGCTCGGATGGCGGAGGATGCTGACGGGCAAACTCTTCGTCCCAGACTCGTGCCGTAGCCAGATACACAGGATTGGGGCTGAGTCGGCACAGCTTCGGCGAAGAGTGCTCTACCCGAGCGCTCTCCGCCAGTGATGAGATGGATGTAGCTCATAGTTTTGTTTGGGGGTGTAATAGGTTTGGCTGGTTGGACCTTGGGACGGCACTTCCTCGACCTTACGGCGAGGATGTGCTCCATCACTTCGATCGCTGCGTGCCGAAGGAATGCCCGATGCGGATGATGTGCTTGCCCGTACGCTGGACGAATTCGCAGTTGCGACTATTGCGAGCTCACGTACTCTAAGAGTTTGCCGAAGGTCTCTCGAAACATAGTAAGGGCTAGACGTATCAGGTAAGTGCAGGCTCATAGACCCTGACTGAGGACGACCTTCTCGATACCGAGGTGATGCCCCTAGGCGACGGAGACGGGAACGAGCACCAGTTCTTCGGCTTCCTTCGGTAGCCACCGAAAGCGGCCCTCTCAGTCGGGCGGTGAAGTCTTCAGGCTCTCGGTCTTCGTTCAGTCCGTCGAGCTCCCGGTAGAGAAGGATACGCTCGCTGTCGGAGGGTACATATTCATCGGAGAGTGCCAGCTCGAGGTCGCTCTCACCTGAGTCTCTACGACGAAGCGGTCTCGCTAGTTCGCCATCGCTCGTCTTATCCCTCATCGGCATAGATGTGGGCGAATTCGTCCGCCTTCAGTTCACGCACCGCCTCGGAGAAGACCTTTTGCAGGTCTCTGTAGCCCATATCGGTGATGAAGCCACTCTGCCGGCACCGAGGACATTACCTGCACCTCGCTGATCAAGGTCTTGAAGCGTGAGTGCGTATGCCACTACCCAGATCGCTGAAGCCTCGATGGCACGCAGACGACGCTTAGAGTCTTCGCTCAGCCCTTCTAGTGGTGGAGCCAAGAGGTGGCAGAAGGCCTTTGCGATCACTTCCTTCACGTCCTCGGAGCTGATGCAGTTCGCTCGGTCCGTAGTGGTGGGCATCGTGGATCGCGATGGTATTGGCACTGGGCACGTCGATGCCGTTCTCTATGATCTCGTAGCTACCAGCACGTCGTACTCTTGGTTGCCGAAGTCGATGAGGATCTGCCCATCTCCTTCGGCGCTAGGCGGCCATGAGCCACGGCGATACGTGCGTCGGGTACTTCACGCTGGATCAGTGCTGCGAGGTTCTCGATATTGCTGATACGACTATTGACGAAGTAGACCTGTCCATTGCGACTCATCTCGAAGCCCACTGCTCACGGATGATCTGTGGGGAGGTCTGGGTAGGGGATCGTCCCCTACGGGACGACGATTCGCTGGGGGGTATTGAGTTCCGATAGATCTCGAGCCCCATGAGGGAGAACTGGGCGTGCGAGGAATGGGCGTAGCGCTCATCGTCATAGGTATCGACATTGACCTGCGGCTGGCGTAGCTTCTCCTTGGTGGCTACCCGAACTTCTGCTCTTCGTCGATGATACAGGAGCCCTAGGTCATGGAAGGCTACATCCTGCCTCGTCAGGCGGTGTGCCGATGATGATATCGATCTTCCTTCCTTGAGATCGCTGAGGATGGTACACGGCTCCGTCGACTACGGGCACGAGAGATATAGTCTACTCGGGACGGGAAGTCACGTAGTCGCTTGGAGAAGGTGCGCAATGCTGGTAGGCAAGGACGGTGGTAGCCGAGCACGGCTACCTGCTTGCCATCGGTGGCCGCCTTGAAGGCTGCTCGTACGGCTACCTCTGTCTTCCCAAAAGCCCACATCTCCGCAGAGGAGGCGGTCCATTGGGAAGACCTCGCTCCATATCGGCCTTAACGGCTGCGACGGCGGAGGCTTGGTCGGGGGTGTCTTCGAAGGCAAACGTGCCTCTAGCTCATGCTGAGGTAGCTGTCGGGGCTGAAGGCATAGCCCTCGGTCTCCCGTCGCTTAGCATGCAGAGACGGATCAGATCTCGAGCGATGTCCTTGATGCGCTTCTTTGTACGCTCCTTGATCCGCTGCCAAGCACCCGGAACCGATGACACTCAGATTGATCTCCATGTACTCTCGCCTCCCGTACGGTAGTGGGAGAGCTTTGTGCAGGCTGTGAGACTGACAGATCGTGTCTGTTGCGGTAGATGAGCCGACGAACCCCTGCATGTGATCCTGAGGCATGTCTCTCACCAGCCTGTCGAAAACGACCGATCCCGTGGTCGGCATGTACGACGAGGTCGCCCGCATGAAGCTCTGTAGTCTCCTTGAGAGAGAGGTGACCTTGCCCGAAGTAGCCTGTCGCTTACTGGGAGGCTATATTTTATGGTAGCGGTCGAAGAGCTCGTGCTCAGTGAGTAGCACCCAGCGGTCTTCGTCGACGAAGCCTTCGTGCAGGTGATGGCTGTGCGCTGGGGGAGTTCTGTGGGCTCAAGGTGAGGGGGTGAGGATGTCGAGGACACGCTCATAGGCTGCCTCGGTGCTGGCCGATAGCCAGACGGTGTGCAGCTCTTCTTCCATGAGCGGATCCGTAGCTAGTGCTCGTAGTCCTTGTGGAAGAGGGCTGACGCTCGGCATGGAAATGGATTCCTTCGGGCTCTGCCTCGGTGGTGAACTCGCAGCTCGACATAGCTCGCAGCTCCTGTAGCAACGTCTGAGGCTCGATGAGCATCGTCCCTCAGTCTCGTCGAGGGTCACGGAAGCCTCTCCATCTTGTAGAAGCGGAGCTTCATCCCAAGTCATCTGCAGGCGGCAGCTGGGCGAAGCTCGGCCAGAGAGGAGGAGTTGCGTCCCTCGGGAAGGAGCGAGAGTAGGGGAGACGATTGCCCCTCGGCTCTTAGCCAGGTCGGGGGCTCAGTGTGATTTCCTCCAGCTGTCCTATCGAGAGCTGGCTGATCGACCCCAGCGACGTGAAGGCCTCGACTCATCGTCGAGAGTCAGACGGTAGGGGAGTTCGAGGCAAAGGAACAGACATCGACGATGCTTCCTCTCAGAGCGAACTGCCCGGCTCATGAGACATAGTCCACTCGCTCGAAGCCCCAGCTAAGGAGCTTGTCTCGTAGCTCATCCCGATCGACGAGATCGCCCTTTGGTGATGAGGAGGGTCCCTGTCGGTTGGTCGCCTTCCCTGGGTACACCTCTAGGAGCGCTTCGGGGTAGGTGGACGAGGATGGGTAAGTGGGAGCGTCCACGCTTCTTCTCGCTAAACAGGGCACTCAGCACCATGGAGCGCAGGACGACACCTCATCTCGTGCCTGTAGCGGATAAGCCTCGGCGTAGGCGGAGGGGAAGAGCAGGACTCGATCTTCTCAAGGGTATTGGGCGAGGTCCGAATGAAGTAGCCCGCTCCTCGTCATCACGAAGGAGTACTAGCAGAGGTGCTGCCTCACGCAGTCGAGGACGTGATCAGGGCACGGGATGAGCCTGCAGAGCCCAGAGAGCTGCAGCCAAGTCTTGGAGGGAGGGAGTCCGGAGCGATGCCTCTCAGTGCTGTCAGCTTGGGTAAGAGGCGGAGCAAGAAGCCTCGGGGAGAAGTCTTATCTACCTTATTCACACTCACGAAGATACGGCTCTCGCAGTGTATCCACATGTCGAGGATATAGAAGAGACTCTGCAGACCCTAGACTAGGACCTGCAGGAGTACTTCACCGCTTTAGGAGCGGTATGGCTGTGGTGCTCTTCCTCTTGGACTTGAGACCAAGGACCCTCTGATTAACAGTCAGATGCCTCTAACCGACTGAGCTGAAGGAAGAAGACATGCATCGAAGTGTGGCACAGGGCTGATTGCCCTTGTTATGGTTGCTCTTCCTCTTGGACTCTGAACCAAGGACCTCTGATTAACAGTCAGATGCTCTAACCGACTGAGCTAAGGAAGAGATTTACACCTTCTTGCGGTGCAAGTAGCATATCTTCAATATAACAAATATCCAAGCGATAAGATGAGTAAGTTGTGCCACTTTACATCAGTGCTCTGCTTAGTCTCTACCTCTACTTTAATTCAAGGAATACATAGCTCAGCTGAAAGATTCATCCTAAGGGAGAGCTACTAGTTACCCATTCATGGGTCGGAGGAGGGACCCATGAATGGGGTACTGACCGACCATGAATGGGTCACCAGCGACCTATGGTGGGTCGGTCGACCGACCTGCCGTAGGTCGTCGATGCGACCCACAGTAGGTTTCCTTGGCGACCACCATAGGGTTCTTTTGGGGGAGGAAGGGAGCGGATTGGGAGGGGACGGGCTGAGGGGTGAGGAGGGTTGTCCGTCGGCTTTGGGGCGGGGTGATGGTGCGGAACCGATGGGCTGGGGAGTCGTCGTATCTTTGTCTACGATGAACGAAAAGAATGCTTTCATGCCTGTCAACGAGATATTCTACAGTCTGCAGAGGGCGAAGGGTACACATGGGAAGGCTCCCATCTTCATCCGCCTGAGCCGATGCAACCTCACTGTAGCTTCTGTGATACAGAGTTTGACTCGGGTCGAGATGACGCTGGAGGAGATCCGTGATGCCATCGCCGTCTATCCAGGGCGACGCATCATCTGGACGGGCGGAGAACCTACGCTCCAACTCACCGATGAGGTTGTCGCCTCACTTCAAGGCACTCGGCTACTTCGAGTCCATAGAGACCAACGGCACGACGCCCCTGAGGCTTGGACTACATCACCTGTAGCCCCAAAGAGAGGCATGCGCCTCCTGCACCAGAACTTCCTGAAGGCGTGGGAAATTTGCCTGATCGGTCGTGACTAGATCTCCGCCATCAGTGACCTTCAGCGGGGAGCATCTCGTGAGCCCGATCTTCGTGAGGGGAGACGCAGAATGATGTCGACCGTGAGGCCGTAGAGCTCTGTGTGAGTATGCTGGAGCATCCTGAGTGGCAGCTGAGCCTACAGATGCACAAGCTTATCCACATCCCTTAGTTCCCACATCCACATGCCCTCGCTTCGTCACGGACTACATGCCCTATACCTGCTCTTAGCCTTAGCCTCGTGTGCCCCTCGGTGCTGCGTGAGGCTGAGGAGGCGAAGAGTACTAGCATACCACTCGGGCGGAGCAATTCTATAACGCCTCTGTGCAGGTACTCCACGCAAGAAGGTGGAGGCTAAAGGGCGATTGCTATGAAGCGAGGATCGCTGCCCTAGAGGCAGAGCACTACGCTACGCGCTGAACCTACTGAGGGGCCGCAGAGCGCCCACATGTCCCGATAGCCTACTTTCGGGAGCCCCTAGAGCGGGTGCGCTTATCCACCGAACCGGCCTTGATGGCGGAGCGGGTGGGAACTTCTCCCTATGAGGTGCGCCCCTTCGAGACTCTTCGCTCGGCGTATAGCGACTCTGGGGTCACGTACAGCGCAGATGGGAAGACACTCCTCTTCGGAAGCAATAGAAGGCGCTACGGAGCGAAGAAGAACGATTCGCCTGTGACAGGTGAACCCCTAGGAGCGCTCTATTCTCTTAGCCAGCGTGCCGATGGGTCGTGGGCGGTGCGTCCCGATAGCCTCAGGGGACTGAGCCTCCCGAGTGGGCAGAGCAGGTGCGCCTAGTCTGATCTCTGATGGGCGAGAGGCTCTACTAGCATGGTCGGCTTCGATCGGGGGAAAGCGCAATGTCCCGAGATCTATGTCTCGGAGCAAGGGAGCGGGCAGTGGCGGAAGGTCAGCGCGTCTCTTCGCCGACAGCACGATCCTCGTAGCTCATCCTTCGGTGAGTCCCTCGCATGTGCTCGTCAGTAGATGCCCCAGGAGGACGAGGGGGTGAAGACTCTATCAAGTGCGCCTCCGATGGCGGGCGTGTCGGAGAGCCCTTCCTCTAGGGGTGAGGTCAATACTACTGGGGACGAACTCTTCCCCGCCGTCTCGGACAGCATCCTTTACTTCTCGTCGGACAGACCTGGCGGGCTGGGCAGGGCTCGATATCTATCGAGCGGTCTTTCATCCCCGAAGGGTGTCAGGTGACCTCTTCCGCTCCGATCAACAGCCCTTCGGATGACGTAGCCTTGCCCCTAGCCCCGTCCCCTGATGCGTGGCCTAGAGGGGAAGGAAAGAACTAGCGGAGGTGGGGCTCTTCGCCTCTTCGAGGATGATGCTCGGGGTCGCCCGCATCTGTATGAGTTCCGTAGGGCGAAGGTCACGACGACGATCGAGGGGCTCGTCCTCGATCGGAGGGTGAACCCATCCGAGGTGCTACGATCCATCTGGTGGGCAATCATGCTGAGGAAATGGAGCGAGTAGTCACGACGGATGGGGAGGAGCCTTCCGTCTTCCTGCCCGCTCAGCTATGGAGTATGTCATGCTGGCCTCTGCTCCGAACCACCTCAATCAGTATGGCGCCTCCTGCACCGATCCTAGCCAAGAGAGCGAAACCCTATTCGGTGGAATTCTACCGCTCTCGTGTTGCTGTCGAGCAACTGAGGAAAGTGCACTATGCCTTCGATAGGGCGGAAGTCTTGCCCGAGAGCGAATCAGCGCTTCGGATGCTCTACAAGCTTCTCACCCACAATCCCGAGGTGTCTATCCGCCTCTCCCATACCGACCGCCATGGACCTGCGGGCTATAACCTTCGCCTCTCACAGCGCCGAGCCGAAGCGGTCGTTCGCTACCTTACCGAGCCTCGGGATAGCACCAGAGCCCTCCGACAGAGGGCTATGGGAAGTCCTGCCCCCTATGTCGTCTCCTGACGGACGGCAGAGGCTCATCCCTTCCTCCCAGTGGGGGAGTAGAGGACGGAGGACTTCATCGCTCGGCTCTCTTCTCCTGAGGAGCAGGCCGTCTGTGATCAGCTCAATCGTCGCACGGAGTTCCAAGTCATCGACTCGGGAGACCCTCCTCTCCCGACCTGTAGATAGCGCTGGGGGCAGTCTCCAGCTGGAGGAGACCGCCCCCACGGCGTATGTGGAGTATGCTGAAGCGATAGCTGAGGGAGAGGGTCGTCATGCGCCCATTACCCTGGACGTACTCAGCATCACGGGCGACGAGCTGTGACTGGACGGGTGTAGCTCGTGTTGAGGAGGTTCTCTACCTACTCCTGAGGGTGAAGTGTCCCAGAGCATAGCTAGCCTGTCCACTTACGAGGGTGATGGGCTGTACGGGACCCTTTCGGCCTCCTGGTAGTCGTTCCTCCAGGGGTGGTGGGAGCAGACTGAGCACGTCGACCCGTATGTAGTCCGTAGAGTCAGGAGGGATAGCGCCTGGATCGGACGGTGGGTCACAGAGCGGTGACCTTCAGCGGAGGATGGACTGCCCAGACATGTAGGTAGACCAAACTCCCTTACTCGTCTCCTTGTATCCCTCCAGAGCAGAGAAGGTAGCACCTACGGGAGAGCTTAGGGCTGAGAGTGGCATCAGCCGAGAGTTCGACGCCTAGGATACGCTGGGGATCGGTCTCGACGAAGCCACTCGCTCTTGGAGATCGCTTCCGAGGCGGCATAGAGTATAGTAGACGGCTCCCCGAGATCTCAGGCGTGTCCTCACCGAAGAGATGCTCTCAGAGGAGTAGAAGCTCAGTTCATAGTTGTGCGTACGTCGGGGTCGGTCTCGATCTTACTGAGGGACATCGGACTTAGCTGAGCGTAGGTGCGCCCTAGGTCATAGATGGAGAAGCCTTGGGAGTAGGCGAAGTAGGGCTGGGAATGAGTGCAGTCCGTTGTGGGGTCAGCCCAGCATTCACCGACAGATTGCGATAGCGTAGGGTCCCGCCAGAGACGTGTATCTGAGGGTCTGTCTTACGTACACGCAGTACGTCGTAGTCGGGGACCTGGACATTGATCCAGTCGTAGCGTGCACCAGCCTTGAGGGTGAAGCGATCGGCCAGATTCAGCTTCCCTTGGGCGAAGGGCATAGTTATACGCCTTGAGTTCGGGCACCCAGTACCTTCCGTCGACCAGTGGTTGGCTGGTCTTGTCGAGGAGGAAGTCTACGCCATAGAGGAGATGGAGGGTCGTCTCACTGGCCGGGCGAAGGCGGGAGAGGAGCTGTGCCCGTGCACCTGTCTGTAGCGCCCTGGTCGGTGCCTGCACCTGGTCTCCTCCCAGCGAGGGCTCTTAGGATTGTGCTTGCGGTAGTCGGTGACGACCTTGACACCACGAGCGAAGAGCGATACTTCGAGGTCTGTGTGGCTGAATAGCTCCTGAGAGGTCAGCTTGATATAGGCATTGTGGTTGTGGGGTATCCCTTCGGGAATGGCTTCGCAGGTTGCTTCCCTGGCACACCGATGCGGGGGCGATACGAGGTACTTCCTCCCCGAAGCGACGAGCGGGCTCTGCTGCTCGGAGCGGAAGAGACTGTACATCGCTTCGAGGTGGGGTACGCTCACTGAAGGCATAGCCGAACTTCACCAGAGCATTCAGACTCTCGTGTCTCCCAGCCCGTAGCGTGGTGAGAGAGTGAGACGCCCCAGCGCTGATAGGAGAGCCAGTCTGAGTGAAGGTGCCGCTAGCCAGATAGCTGAAGTCTCCACCTCACCATAGATCTCGACCCACCGGCTCGGTAGCCTGAGGTCTTCTCCGAGTCTTTCAAAGTTATGGTCGGTATAGGCAGGGTAGCCATCCTGCCCACGGGGCGATGCTCCTGTTCTGCTTGGTGATGATGTTGATGATCCCATTGGCCCCTGTTCCCGAAGATCGCTGTAGCGCCTTGATCACCTCGATACGCCCGGACGGCAGAGGGATCGATGGTGCGTAGGTCTCGGCTCGTAGCACGGAGAGAGTGGACTGAGGTATGCCGTCGATGAGGACGAGGGATGCTACGCCCTCGGAGGGTATTGTAGCGCTCGTTGACGGAGTTCCCCGTGGGTGGCACGCCAGGGACGAAGTAGCCGACGATCGCCTGCATGTCAGGTAGGATCTGGCTCATCTCTTGGATCTGCTCGGCTGAGATGATGGTGATGCTAGCAGATGCATTCTGCTTGACCTCGGGCATACGAGTCCCGACGACAGTGACTCCATCGAGGGTGCGGTCGGTAGCCTCGGTCTGTGCTAGAGCGGGTAAGCTCATACTTCCCAGTACGAGCATGAGGGATAGATGTCTGGATATCATGAAGTCATCAGTATAATGAAGGGTCATACCTCGCCTCTTAGCCCTGAGAGGGCATGACTGGGGAATACCTCCTAAAAGCAGGAGGGATGTGCAAAAGTACGTAATGCGATGCTCCAGATCTGTAAGTCCCAAATTTCCCTACATATAGGTAGATCCCGCCCGTGGACCACGAGTCTTCACCTACAAGCGTGGAGGGATGAAGAAGATCGCCCCATCCAGCGGATGAGGCGATTCAGATGCTTAGCACCCCTGAGCCATCGAGGCTCACAGGCGACACCTTCCAGGGCGGACGACCTGCAGTCCTGCCTCTTCGGGTGAGAGGGTCACGGGCCATCTTCGAGGACGAAGCAGGGATGCCCACGGCCCTCGCTTCTAGCTTCGCTCGAAGAGGATAGGTGATCCTCAGCTTGAGGAAGGCCTTCAACTCCCGCACATCGAGGCCGAAGTCGATGATCCCATAGCGTGCGTCCCTTGGACCTCGCTCCCAGACGTGGGTGCAGTCGGGGCAGGAGGCTACTCCATAGATCTTGATCATAGTGCTCTGGCACTGAGGGCTACTTCTCACGGGGAGACCTTCGAGACCCAGTTGAGGTAGCCCTTCCATCTCTACGATCTTGAAGCCACGGACTGCATCAGCGTGGCGGCCGCATGGCTACGCTTGCCACTACGGCAATAGATGTAGTGAGTGCGTCTTTGTCGAGCTTCTCCAGCCCTTCGAGGAAGGGTCTTGTCGCTCAGCCAGTCGAGGAGGATAGCTCCTTCAGGTGACCTTCAGCGAATTCGGGAGGGTCGGCGCACGTCGAGGATGACAGCGGTGCTGTCTGCCTGGGCAGCGGCGATGAAGGCCTTAGGCGCAGGGAGCTGGATAGGCTCGTCGGTAGCAGATCCCGAGCAGCGCCCAGGGTAGATGAGAGGTCATGATCAGATGTTTCATATGGAATGGCGGGTGATGATATGGCGAGGGGGAGTACGTGTCTTCCCTCTTTACTCCTGCAAAGGTCGAGATTTCTCCTGAGATAAGCATCGAAGGGAGCTAAGGACTTAAGGAAGACTTCTCGTCAAGGGCTCCTCGTCCCCTCCCACACAGGCTCTGGGAGAAGGGATAAAAGAAAAGTGATCCATGTAGGATCGCCGAAAAACCTACTGTAGGTCGTCAAGACGACCCACGGTAGGTCGCATCGACGACCCACAGTAGGTTTTTCGGCGATCTCACGGTAGGGGTTGTTTTTGGTGCGCCAGCCTGCCCAGCAAGCGGGCTGGAGTGAGGTGGAGCTGAGGGCAAAAAGCCCCGAGGAGAAGGGCGGTGGACGAAGATTTTCCTTCTCGTTCCGGTATATTACTGAGGCTATTATCGGATTGTGTGAGGACTACAGAGGTGCTGAGCAACTATCTATCATCCTTGAGAATAAGGTTCTTATATCCTCTATTTTTCGGTAGTTTAACGTATCTTAGCGTGACTCTAAGGTAAAATTGATATTGAAAGAATTCTAGCATGATCACTTCTCTACAAGCTCTGCGCTTCATCTTGCTCTGTTCGTTTTTCGCCGAGCATTTCCCAGTGAATGCAGAACAGACAAGCCTCCTCCATGGAGCAGGCCCCATGGGGGTTTCCTTTCTTTATCGTGCTCAGTGGTTTCGTAATGAGCACTGGGTATGAGAAGCGAGTGCAGAACCTTCCTTCCGTTGGAAGGACTTCATGTTCAAGCGCCTCATTCGTCTATGGCCACTTCATCTTCTCTGTCTAGGGCATGGATTATCTCAGCTATGGAGCTTGGGGTAGTAGTGCATACATCCCTCTCCCTCTGCTGGGGAATGCGTTGTTCCTTCAGTGGATGCCGATTGAGCATATTGAAGGTAATGGTGTAGCTTGGTGCCTTTCGGTGTTGGTCATCTTCTGTGCTGTTTATCCTTTTGTCGCACGACTAAAGACGCGCAGTCTTCTCCTGCTTTTTGCTGGAATCAGCATAATGCTTCATGTCCTGGCTGCTATCTATGAGCCACGAATACTAATGACGTACTGGTATTTCTCGCCTGCTAGCCGTATGCTCGATTTCCTCCTTGGAATGATTGCTTTTCGTTTGCTATCAAAGCGCTCTAGAGCACAGGGTGGGAGCAGAGTGGTCTCGCCTGCCTGTTCTGCTTCGGTGGGGGCAAACTTCTTCCTTTTGTCTGTATGCTGTAGCTCTCTTCTATCTGATAGTTGACTTTTACACATCTCAGATGTGTGACCTCTTCTATCTGCCCAGCTTCCTCACGATATTTCTCTTTGCTCTTGCTTCAAGAGTGAGAGAAAAGACGGATATCCCAGAGTTGCTTAGCCAGAAATGGCTCATCTATCTTAGATCAGGTCAGTTTTAGCTTCTACATGGTGCATAATCTGGTGATTCTCTCTGTAAAGAAGGGACTGAGTCTTTTGCTCCTGCAACCCGTGGGAGCTACGTCTCATGATTAGCCTAGCAGGAGCTATTGTATGCAGGCATCCTGGTAAACCGCTGCTTTGAAGCTCCAGTGGCAAATCGTCTAAAGTAGCTTCTTCCGCAGAGATAGCCTTTGGTACTCCTTCCTCCTACTGCTCTTTTGGGAGGTTTACTTACGCTTCAGGGTGAGATATATTGCTTCTATTAATGTTAGAGCATTGATAATACAAGATCTTATGCTCTCATTCCTTGAGCTGAGATTAGTGCAAGAAGTAGGAGATCAGAAGGGTAGCTCAGAAGTTATACTAAGTGAATAAATAGGTCCTGCTCGACGAAGTCGTCGGGGCGGGACCTTGCTATTCCTTCGGGAAAAGGGGGTAGCGGGGGCAGAGACCTCGGGCCCGGCTAGACTACCTGAGGGAGATGGATCACCGTGATGAGGGACTTTGAGGGCTGAGGAACTCAATGACGTGGCGAACCTCAGGGCCGTCGGGTACCTGCTCCTTGATCTGAAGGATGGCGTCGTAGAGGCTGATCTTCCCGTTGAAGACGAGGCGATAGGCCATGGCTAGATGACGCTGAGTACGCTCGTCGATGCCTCCTCGCCTTGGAGAGCATCCCGGCATGGATACCTGCGTGGACGGCGGGATTGTCCTCGACGGTGATGTAGGGAGGGATGTCTTCGCGAAGCGACAGCCCGTGAGGATGAAGGCTAGATCACCGATGCGACACTCGGGGCTTGGCGTGACGTTGCTACTGAAGATCGCCCTTAGATCCGATGGTGCAGTCACAGGCGATCTTCACCGCATAGCCGAAGACATTGCGATCGCCGATCAGGCAGTTGTGCGAGATGTGGGTCCCCTCCATCAGGATGTTCTCACACTGCCGATCTGGGTGGCGATGTCCTGCGAGAAGCTCGGCTGATGACGACATTCTCACGGATGACATTGCGGTCGCCGACGATGAGGTCGAGGGCTCTCCCTGCAGGTGAAGTCCTGTGGAGAAGCTCCGAGGACAGCGTTCTGGTAGATGGTATTCCCCTGGCCAATACGGGTGCCGTTCATCAGGCTGACGTGGGGATATATGCTGCGGTCATCCCCGACGACTACATCGTCTTCGATATAGGCGAAGGGGTGAGATCTCTACACGCCTCCGATCTCTGGCACCAGGAGCTATATAGGCTGTGGGCTGATCATTGTAGTAGGGATCATAGCGGGTTAGTGAGCGCCTCCACCGAGGGCGTTGTAGAGTTGGACGACGGCCTGCATCTTGCTGGAAGCTATCCGCACCCTGGGGAGAGCTGGGCTCGAAGGAGTGCTTGCTGGGCGGTGATGACCTCGAGGTAAGAGGAGGTCTTCCGTCTTGAAGAGATCTCGACGATCTCACATTCTTCTGGAGACTCTCTCACCTGTAGGGCTCTCGGCCTTGACCTTGGCCTCGGAGGCTTGGTAGAGGGCAAGGGCATTGCTCACCTCAGCACCAGCATTGTAGAGGCTCTGCTGGAAGGCTAGGCGAGCCTTCTCCTCTTCGGCTCTGCGACACGGGAGGCCAGCGACGAGCTTGCCTCGAGCGAAGATGGGCTGAGCAAAGCGAGCCAAGGGGCGAAGCGATGAACCTCATCGGATTGGACACCGCCTGTCCAAGGGCTCCCCGTCCAGCCGGCATTCCCACTGATGGTCAGCGAGGGGTAGAAGGCTGAGCGAGCGCTATTCGTCTGGTAGTAGCACTAGCCAGAGCCATCTCCGCCACACGTACATCGGGGCGAGCCGATAGGAGCTGAAGGGGACGCCGACAGCGAAAGCTCGTAGGAGCTGCTGCGCCTCGAGGGTCGAGCGACTATAGGAGCGGGGCGACTCACCGAGCAGGAGTGCCAGAGCATTCTCCGTCGTGGTGATCTGACGCTCGATCTCGAGGATCGAAGCCTCTACCTGATGGAGGCTGGCACGGGCGGACTGCACGGAGGACTCTAGAGCACGACCGAAGTCCTTCTGTGCCTGCATTTCACCTCGAGGGTGTGGGCGGCAAGGGCAGCAGCCGTTCGGCTGAGCTGAGCTGGCGGTCGAGCATCAGCAGGGTGTAGTAGCTGTTCGCACGTTGGCGATGACCCGGCTACGCACGAGCTGCTGGTAGGCTTGGGCCCGTAGGAGCTGAGCCTGAGTAGAGCGTGAAGCATTGAGGAGCGAACCGAAGAGATCCACCTGCCAGCTCGCTTGTACAGGAGGTATAGCTGTACGTCGCAGGCACATCCACCGTCTTGCTTGCCGAGATCGACGGGGCGAGGGAGAGCGAAGGGAAGAAGGAGAGACGGGCGGCCTTGAGCTGTGCTTCGGCTTGCTGAGCAGAGAGATTAGCAGAGGAGGATCGATGTTCTGCTGGAGCGCCTTCGATGAGTGCCTGTAGGATGCATCGGTGAAGAGCAACAGTGCGACGTCTGACCAAACGAGGAGGTATCGCCACTCAGCGTGTCGATCTGGTCGCCACGGTAGACGGAGGTATCTACCGTGGGACGCTGATACTTTTGTAGACGCCACAGCCCGTGAGGGTGAGACTGAGGCGAGGAGAGGGAGGCTATGCTTGAGCGTCATCTTGTGATTCGGTCTTGGAGGTGTTGGAGAATGAAGGACCTCACCGAGGGCTTCGAGGTGATGATGTCGTCGAAAACGTAGGGGCTTGGAACCGCTCCTGTAGGCTCTGGAAGACGACGAAGAGGGCTGGGACGATGAAGATCTGCAGGATCATCCTGATCAGCATCCCCCGACGGTACTTGCCCCGAGGGTAGAGTTCCCATTGGCACGACACCGCTAGCGAACATCAGTGTAGGAGCCCCAGATCATCGCCAGCGAGGTCATCAAGATCGGGCGAAGACGAGCCACAGCCCCGAGTATAGCACTCCACGTGAGTGCCATACCTGTGCGTCGGCGGTCCAGGGGCGAACTCATGATCAGGATGGCATTCTTTGCCAAGAGCCCGATGAGCATGATCAGGGCGATCTGCATGTAGATATTGTTCGTGTGCCCGAAGATATTGCCGAAGAGGAAGGCGCCCTGCCAGGGCCGAAGGGGGATGGAGGGATGACGGAGAAGGGCAGGAGGTAGCTCTCGTACTGAGCGCTCAGGATGAGGTAGACGAAGAGCAGGCAGAGACCGAAGATGAGGGCTGTCGTATCCGAAGAGCCTTGCTCCTCACGAGTCGACCTGCGTAGTCGTAGCCGTAGCCAGCAGAGAGTGTCGTGCTGGCTACTTCGGAGACAGCCTTCAGGACGTCCCTCGTGGCGTAGCCTGTGCAGGCGAAGCCATCACGTCGATCGAGTGTAGAGGTTGAAGCGGTTCACGCTCTGGGACCATAGACCTTCTCGGTGGTGATGAAGGAGGTGATAGGTGCCATCTCCCCCGTACCCGTACGCACATAGATATTGCTCAGTGCATTGATATCGAGGCGCTGGTCGGGCGAAGACTGCAGGAGCACTACGGTAGAGCTTACCATAGCTGTTGAAGTTCGACGTACATCCCGCCGAAGTAACCCTTGTAGGGTGATAGGATAGCTTGGGAGTAGTACCTGCGCGCATCGTAGAGAGCTACATCTACATCGATGACGTACTGAGGGAAGCTAGGGATTGTACTGCGTCATAGCGTAGGCTACCTCAGGGCGAGCGTTGAGTGCTGCTAGGAAACTTCTGAGTCTCGGCGAAGAACTTATCTAGAGCACCGCCTGACTTGTCAAGCATGGTCAGCGAGACGCCTGATGCCATCCCGCAGCCAGGGACTCATAGGTGGCGTCATGGCGAGTATCGAAGCATCCTGATCGTCGCTCCGCAGGCGAAGAGCTTACTAGCTACTTCGCTCGTCGTGCTCTTTTGCGCCTCCGGAAGGGCTTCATGCGGATGAACATCGAGCCATAGTTAGAGCCTGACCCGCCCACGAGGCTGAAGCCTGAGATGCTTATGACTTGCTCGACGTCGTCCTGTGCCTTAGCTACGTCGGCGATATCTTGAGGAGCTTCTCGTCTTCTCTCGGCTTAGTGCCTGGAGGGGTAGCGACGGTGACCATCACTGTACCGGTATCTTCGCTAGGCACGAGTTCGCTACTGGTGAACTTCATCAGCAGTACCATCACTACGATGCTCTCACAAGCACGATGATACCCGAGGTGATCTTGTGGCGAACGAAGAACTCTACCCTCGCGATAGGGACGAAGGACACGATTCTCGTAGACGGCGTTGAAGGCTAGATGGAAGCGATCGATGAAGCTTTAGCTTCTTCCCTTTATGCCCCTTTGTGAGGCTTCGAGGAGCAGGGCGCAGAGCGTAGGACTAAGCGTCAGTGCATTGACGGCGGAGATAATGATGGAGACAGCCATCGTGACGCTGAACTCTCTGTAGAAGGTACCACTGATCCCTCGAGATGAACGACACGGGTACGAAGACGGCAGCCATGACGAGGGTGATGGAGATGATCGCTCCCTGAGATCTCGTGCATGCGTCCATACTAGCCGTGTGGGCGGAGTCATAGCCTTCATCTAGCTTTAGCATGTACGGCCTCGACGACGACGATAGCGTCATCCACGACGATAGCGATAGCCAGCACGAGGGCCGATAGCGTAAGGAGGTTGAGAGAGAAGCCGAAGATCTGGAGGAAGAAGAACGAGCCGATGAGCGACACGGGTACTGCGATGGCAGGGATGAGCAGTGCTACGGAAGTCCTGGAGGAAGAGATGACGACGATGAAGACCAGTAGGAAGGCTTCGAGGAGCGTCTGGATGACGTGCCAGATCGAGGCATAGAGGAAGTCCGTGACGTCAAGTACGTAGGTCATCTCCATGCCTGGGGAACTCCTTCTCGAGCTCCTTGATCTCGGCCTTGATCGCCGTGACAATGTCGTTGGCATTAGAACCAGCGATCTGGGGAGACCATCCCTGTGATAGCGGGGCCACCATTAGAGAGGGAATTACTGCTGTAGCTGAGGGAGCCCTAGTTCGATCTTCGCTACATCCTTCAGGCGAATGATATTGCCCGAGGCATCGGACTTGAGTATGATGTCCTCGTACTCGGTGATGCTCTTCAGACGACCATGAGCGGAGTGAATACTCATAGGTGCGGTTGCCTGACTCCCCGAGACTACCGGGGCTGCCTCGAAGTTCTGTGCCGAGAGGATAGCAGAGACGTCGCTAGGGATGAGGGAGAAGGCCCGCATCTTGTCGGGGTCGAGCCAGGCGCATGGCATAGGTGCCTTGACTGAAGGTATTGGCTGAGCCCTACGCCAGGCACTCCGCTTGAGTGCGGGTAGGGATGTTGATGTCAGCATAGTTGGCTAGGAACTGTGCATCGTAGCGCCCGGTCCTTACTCGTCAGTGAATAGACCAGGAGCATACTGGACCGACGCTTCTCGTCGTCACACCGACACGGACGACGTCTGCGGGGAGAAGGGCTGCGGCTGCTGTACTCGATTCTGCACGTTGACAGCAGCTATGTCGGGGGTCGGTGCCCTCCTTGAAGTAGACTGTGATCGAAGCTCCCCGGAGTTGGTAGCCGTGGAGGTCATGCAGGTCATCCCTCGACACCGTTGATCTGCTCCTCTAGAGGAATGATCACGGAGTTCAGTACCGTCTGTGCATCGGCACCAGCGTAAGCGGTGGATACCTGCACGGTGGGCGAGGGCGAGGTTGGGGTACCGCTCGATGGGCAGCTGTATGAGCCGATGATCCGGAGGATGACGATGAAGATGGAGATCACCGTCGATAGTACAGGTCGGGTAATAAACCGGTTGAAATTCATTGCTTTCTATATGCTTCCTGTTAGGGCGGTGCTTAGTGCTTTCAGCGGAGGCACCCTTACCCATCATCTGCTGTTTGATCGCTTCTTGCTGCTTGGCATAAGCCTCCTCGGTGAGGGGCTTGATGGTCTCGCCCTCCTTGACGCCGGTGGTGCCTGCTACGAGGATGCGGTCTCCTGCCTTCAGCCCGCTCGTGACGGTATAGCTCTGTCCGTCGTCTACGGGGCTCACCGTGATCTCTGTGAAGGTGAGCTACCGTCCTTGTCGACAGTGTAAACGAGACTTCTTGTAGAAAGCATCTCTACAGTGCGCTCTGAGAACAAGGATAGCACCCGTCGTCTGGGTCGGCACGAGAGTCGTCCCGTAGAGCCACTACGCAGACGCCCCCTCGAGGTTGGAAGTCAACACGTAGGGGTGATCGCTCCTGTCATCTTGTCGACGACACCGCTGACCCCTGATCATGCCTTCTGCTGGATACTCACTCCCATCGGAGAGGCTGTAGACGTACCTTCAGGGAGCTTCCTGCAGAATCCCCCGTGCCTCCCGATGAGGGTCTGAAGCTCACGCTCGAGACGGAGAAGTAGACATAGGCCTGACGGGTATTGGACACCTGCGTCAGGGGCAAGTGCTCTGTGGGCTGACAGAGGTTACCGACGCGGTGAGTTGATCGAGCCTACGACTCCGGAGACGAGGCTAGTGACGGTGCAGTAGGAGAGGTTCTCACGAGCAGAGGTGAGGGCTGCCCTGGCGACGGCGACATTAGCCTCAGCGCTCTTCAGGGGCATTAGACACTTCCTCGAAGTTGCTTGCGCTGATGATGTTCTTCTGCCAGGAGGTCTTGACTATTGCGATGATTCAGGCTGAGCCGTGGCCCAGGGTAGCTTGGGCGGAGGAGACTTGCCGAAGCTTGGGCGACAGCGGCACGGAAGGTCACGTCGTCGAGCTGGAAGAGGGGCTGGCCTGCACGGACGCTCTGTCCCTCGGTGATGAAGACCTTGGTGATGAAGCCCGAGACCTTGGGGCGAATCTCCGCATCATCCTCGCCTCGGATGACGCAGGATAACTATTGTCAGCGGAGAAGGCTCCGGCGGAGAGGGTGCGCACGGGTAGCTCTTGCAGGCCCTGAGCACCCATGTTGTTGGCTTTTGCTCGCCCTTGCAGGAGGAGAAGAGGTGCCACCCACTCCCGAAAGGACTAGGCTAGGTAAGACGTGAGAAGTCGTCGACGTGTCATGATCTGTGGATAGCTTGTAGCGGATATATCTATTCTTGTTGTGCGCTGTCAGGAGTATCCGAGTAGCAGGGTCTCTGCTCCTTATTAGAGCGGAGCTCCAGCCCAAAGGTCTCCTTCCCAGGAAGGCCCAGTAGATGCATGGATGGTACTTCACTGATGCCACCGAGGCATGAGGTGGGGAGCTTGTCCAGCACCTCCACTGTAGTCTGTACCCAACACAAGCGTTAGATGGGAAGAGGTCGTAGGGTTTAATCTATTGCAGTAGTGTTTCTCCCATCGAATAAGCCTCAGGAAGGAGTCCTGACCTGTGGTAAATTTCACCGTCTTGGACGCCACCTGGAGGCATATCCACTAAATTATTACGCAAATAACTACCGGTTGCCCACTCTGATTCAAAAGAGCGGACATCCTCTTTGGGGAATGAATTCCAGTATAGGGAACCCACACTTGTAGCTTTCCTCGAAGCATTTGAAAAAGGCATTGCAGGTCTTCTGACTCATGCACCCTGTCTTCCCTACGTCCTTCCCAGAGACACAGAACCTCCAGTGGCCGGATCCAAGGATCCTCAGTAGGAGCGGTATGATGCACATACAGCAGCGGGACGTTCGAGATTCGCACTCGATTCCCTTTTTAAGCCTGACACGCCACACAGAAACTTTGCGTGCCAAGCACAACGCCTCTACAAAGATAGATATTTATTCTGAAATCGCCTCTCTTCGCTTGCCCCACGAAAAAGTCCGCCTCATCGGCGACTTTTTCCCTCCTCGGAGCCCTGTGACGGGACCCCGAGGACTAGTGGGGTAAGGCTTGAGAATGAGTGGAAAATGGAATGATCTGTGAGTGGAAATAAGATCGTCGCTCCCAAAGGTGCGCCTGCTGGGGTGCTGGCAAGCAAGGGGATGAGGCCTTGTGGCATGTAGTCTTGGCAGGGAGTAGCTCTGAGCCTAGAGATGGCTGGTGCAAGCCTGCTCGTCCTGTCGAGGCTTTCACTCTGGGTGTAGTGCTCCCGAGGCTACTTCGCCTTGTCGTCGCTGTGTGGTCGCTGGCGGAGGAGGCTGCGCTTGCCGTCAGGGGCGGTAGTAGCGACAGAGTAGGGAGAAGCCTTGTGTGGGTAGTAGAGCATCACCGAATTCCCAGCGTTGCGTGGGACGAAGAGCCCCATGTGACGGATGAGCTTCTCCTCTAGTCGGTCATCGAGCAGCCCATACGAGTAGACAGTGGTCTTGCGTCGTCTCTTGAAGATATAGGGTAGGTTAAGTCCCTCGGCTTCCATATCGAGCTCGAACTTCCCGTTCAGTACATGGATGCTGCAGTCTCACCTTCATGCGTCGGCTGGGGATGAGCTCTATATAGTAGTCTGGACTATCGCCTTGTGTCGGTCGGAGCAGTGACGGTGTAGAGGACGTAGCCCTTCTTCTGAGCGGTCTCCGAGGAGCGTCGGGGCTGAGAAGCACGGGCTTCTCATGGCTCTCCAGTAGCGATGAGCTACCTGGATGGAGTCGTGGTAGACAGCGATCTCTTTTATTGCCTCGGAAGGGAAGCAGAGCGGTTCGCCGAAGATGAAGGGCTTAGCTCCAGCCCCGCAATGGGCTTGTCGAAGAGGACGACGACGCCCTCGCCGTGGCGGTAGCGGAAGGACGAGTATTCTGCCAGCGGTTCGCCCGTGACGAAGCGACCATCGATACTGGTGTGGTGGGGTCGGCTGTTAGCCACGCTGGCAGGAGCTCTCTGGAAGTCCTCGTGGGCTGACGTAGGGGAGGGTCAGCGGTAGGTGTTCGGCGGGAGCTCTACCTGCGTAGTCGCCGAGGTAGCTAGCATGGAGCTCTCGGCAGTCTGAGCCTTCGTCTGAGCCCTGTCCTCCCTCACGAGTAGTACGGCAACTAGCGACCAGGCTGATCAGGCTGATCAGTAGGAGGGATAGGGTGGAGAGAGTGGAGCGAAGTATAGTCATGCAGAGCTATAGAGGAGTGTCTATAGATCAACGGGTATCCTACCTTTTTATGAGATAGGATGCCCTGCCAGTCTTTCATAATAGTGGTCTCTGAGGAGACGTGAAGCCTCAGGGACGAGGCTCTAGAGGGATGTCGAGGGCTGGAAGACCTTGTGGATCTTGGTGATCGCCTCGTCGAGCTGCTCGCAGGGTATGCGTAGCCATCAGGGAGAAGCGGATGAGGTATCCTCAGGAGCTACCGCTGGCGCTACGACAGGGTTGACGAAGACACCCTCCTCGAAGAGCATTTAGCTGTCACTCGGAAGGTCTTCTCGTTGTCACGGATGAAGAGCGGTACGATAGGGTAGCCGTATACCGATCCTCGAAGCCGAGTTTGCGAGGCGATCCAGGCAGTACGTCGTCTCCTGTAGGGCGAGGACGCGCTCAGGCTCACGGAGCATGATCTCTAGCGATCTGTGTGCCGCTGCTGTCGCCGCTGGCGTACAGCTAGCGCCGAAGATGTAGGGAGCGGGCTTGGTGTCGGACGAGTTGATCGTGGTCTGTGCTCCGGCGAGTGAAGCCTCCCATCGAAGCGAAGCTCTTGCTGAAGGTACCCATGATCAGGTCTACATGGTCGGTGAGACCAAAGTGATTGCAGACGCCCACGACCGTGCGTCACCGAGTACGCCGAGATGCCGTGGGCCTCGTCGACCGCGACCGATGTCTCCGTACTTCTCGGCCAGCTGGACGATCCGGGGAGCTTGCAGGGGTCGCCCTCCATGCTGAAGACGCCATCGACGACGATGAGCTGATACGCTCGGGTCGCACTGCTGTAGGCGACGCTCCAGAGCGTCCATGTCGTGTGCTTGTAGCGGAGACTCTTAGCTGGAGAGGCGGAATGCGCTTCGATGATCGAGGCATGATTGAGGGCATCCCAGATGATGTAGTCCTCACGGCCCAGAGACATGATATTGTCCCGAGGTTGACTTGGAAGCCAGTGGAGAAGATGATGGCATCTTCCTGCCATGCAAATTCCGCTAGCGCCTTCTCCAGGGCGATGTGTGTATCCAGAGTACCGTTGAGGAAGCGACTCCCTGCACAGCCCGATGCCGTACTTCGACGGTAGCGATAGCGGCAGCCTTCACCTCTGGGTGGTTCGTCAGACCGAGGTACGAGTTGGACAACATCAAGACCTTACGGCTATCGATCGTCACTACGGTGTCCTGGTCACTCTCATCTTTCGGAAGTAGGGATAGATCCCAGCTTGAGCCTTCTGGGGCTCGGTATAGCATGCTAATTTCTGCTCAAGTAAGTTCATTCGTTTTCATCAAGTGCCCCCTGCTCTAGGCTCGGTGCTCAGGACGTCTCACCAGTGGGGACGTCGGGGCGGAGCGGGAGTGGGACGTCCGTCTCATTGAGGATGGCGCCCTGTTCTCCTTGAATACTAGGCCTGACAGCGGAGAAAAAGTTCCTCCTAGCGAGCGTTACAACATCAGGCAAAAGTACACATTTCTCGCAAAATCGTGCAATACTGCCCCTTAGAAGCTCTACAGTTCTCCATTCTGCGGGCTTTTTGCTTCAGAGCCCGAGCGCTGATTTTCCCTCCTCGGTGGCGGGAGTCTCCCCGCCGAAGCTTCGTGAGTTCCGCTCGAGGGAGGAGGTGAGGTAGGGGAGGCTTCCACCGATAGTACTTCTCGGGAGGTAGCAGATAGGCCTCGGATGAGGTGCTACTGTCTACCTCGACGGGGGTGCTACTGGTGCTGCTATTTGGTCCCTGGGCTGGTCGGAGCTGGCTCTACGAGCGAGGGAAGTCAGTTAGCCAGCCTCCAATTGTCGTACCTCTGAACCAAGAAAACGACACCCTCTACAAACTTCATCAACCAATGGATCTCAAGAAACCTCCCTCTATGGGACGCCTTCTGCTACGCTCACTCGCTGTAGCACAGGAGCCCCCTCATGGCTTCGCTATCCAGCTCTCCCGACGGCAAGACTATCGCCTTTCGCCTGCAAGGATATCTACACCGTGCCCAACCTCGGGGGCGAGGCCGTCGCCTCACTTCGGCTCTGCCTATGAGTGCCATCCAGTATGGTCTCCGACGGACGCCAGATTGCCTTCACCTCCGACCGCACCGCTTGGCACCAATATATATGCCAGCCACTGGGGGAAATGTTCGACAGCTGACGACGCACCGGGGACGGAGATCCCCAGAGCTTCACTCCTGACGGGCGGTAGTCGTCTTCAAGGCGCACATACAGACCCTGCCTCGGCACTCTTCCCCAATGCCTTCCTCTCTGAGCTCTACCGAGTACCTTATCACGGGTGGTCGCCCTGAGCAGATACTAGCGACGCCTGCCGATGCCAAAGTGCTTCAGCCGGGATGGTCGCCGCATTTCTATCAGGAAGTGAAGACGTTTGAGAACGAGTGGCGCAAGCATCACATTCCTCCTCCTCTTCCCTCGATCTCCTGGAGTACGATCTCAGAGAGACCTACCGCTTCGTGCGTCCACATCGATGGCGAAGACAGAGATCCCGTCTACGCCCCCGACAGGGTGGAGCTTCTACTTCCTCAGTGAGCGCGACGGAGGCTCGATGAATGTCCACGAGGCAGACACGCAGGCCTGCGACGGAGGCTAAGCCCTTGACGAAGCTCGGGCGACCCTGTCCGCTCTCTCCTCTCACAGGACGGGCTCCTCTGCTTCGGCTATGCCGGCGAGATCCATACCTCGTCCCCGGAGCTCGGGAGCAACGGTGCCCGTCCCATCATCAGGACAGCCCTGAGGACGAACAGCTTCATCTCTCCATGAGCCGATCCCTCAGGCTGGCATCCGTCTCCCCGATGGCCAAGCAGATCGCCTCACTTCTCGTGGGGACGTCTTCGTCACGGCGACGGACTACACGACCACCCGTCAGATCGCAGGCTCTGAGGCTAATCGTGTGACCTCGGGGCAGATAATAAGAGGTGAGTCTATGCAAGTGCAGGACGGCACTTGGGACCTCTATCTGCAAAGCTAGGGCGCAGTGAAGACCCCAACTCCCCAACGCCTCATATGATCAAGGAAGAGAAGCTCATCCTTCACTCAAGGGTGAGAAGATGCTACCTCTTCTCCCCGATGGCAGTGAGGTCGCCTTCCTCCTGGATAGAGAGCGCCCTCATGGTTCATCAACCTCAAGACCCTGCCAGACTCGTCAGATCACTGACGGCTCGCAGTCACTGAGCGACTACGTCTGGTCGCCTGATGGTAAGTGGATCTGCGTCTGCTGTCACCGCAATCGTGCCCCCATACCGACACCGGTATCGTCACCGCTGAGGAGGCAAGACACACACAACCTGACGAATAGTGGCTACTGCTCAGCAGCAATCCCCGCTGGTCTCAGCGACGGGAGTATCCTCCTATATGAGACGGACAAGTACGGTATGCGCAACCACGCCTCTTGGGGCTCTAGTGACCGACCTGATGGCGATCTTCCCTCAATCGTGAGGCCTACGAGAAGTACCGCTCATGAATGACGAAGACCTTGCCCTCCTGGAGAAGCAGAGAAGAAGGCGAGCCGACGCTACTAAGTCCAAGGACAAGAGCCAGCTGCCAGGCTCAGAAGAGGCTAAGAGCAAGAAGCTCCTGATCGAGTGGGACACATCGATAGCGCACAGTGCGTCTGACGCAGAACTCAGACTACGGCGACGCCATCTCACGCGACGGCAAGAAGCTCTCACTACTCCTCGCACGCAGGGCAAGACCCCTGGGTCTACGATATGTGCAAGAAGACGTCGAAGCTACAGAAGTCCCTCGCTTCTCTGACCCTTCTTCAGCCCTCTGACAAGAAGGGTACGAAGCTCTTCATGCTGGGAAGCTCGTCATGACCCTTGGATCCTAAGACCGACGCTACTGGCACATCACATGGCGGGCCGACGCCACATCGACCGCATCAGGAGCGCGAAGTCATGTACGAAGAAGTCGTCCGTAGAGGCTGCCTGCTTCTACTGCAAGGATATGCACGGGTGAACTAAGCAACCTGACGGATACCACCGTACCTTCCTCCCTATATCGACAACAATCAGACTTCGCTGAGATGCTCAGCGAACACTGGGTGATTCAACGTCTCACACGGAGCCCGTGTCGCTCCTTCTTCTGCCTTCCGACAGCAGAGCTGGTCTTCGTCTCCCCGTGAAGGGCTCTGGTGCTCTCCTGGTGGATGACGATCAGTAGGGGCCCTTCGACACCACGCACCAAGCTCCAGAAGGGCTGTATGATCACCGCTATCGAAGGGGTAGAGCTTCGTGAAGGACAGGATTACTTCCTCTGTCTCAATGACAAGGTCGGTAAGCGTCTGCTCGTCTCCTTCCGCACTCCAGCAGGGGAGCAGCACGATGAAGTCATCCGACCTATCTCCTACTCTGAGCTCTCACGCCTACTCTATCAGCGCTGGGTCAAGCAGCGTGCAGCCGAGGTAGAGCGCATCTCTGTGAGAACTCGGGCTACGTACATATCCCTCGATGGGCGACCCAAGCTTCCGTACCGTCTACTCGGATGTCCTCGCATGTGCTACCAGAAGAAGGGGATCGTCATCGATATCCGCCAATGGTGGAGGCCGTCTGCATGAGAGACATCAGTCTTCTTCACCGGTACCACTACGCTGATCAGGTCGTCCGAGGTCGCCAGTACTCGAGATGTCTTCACGCCGCTGGAACCGCCCCTCTGTCCTCGTAACCTGTGAGGCGGACTACAGCAATGCACACGGCACGCCCTGGGTCTACCAGCATCTCAAGGTAGGTAAGGTCGTCGGATGCCCGTAGCAGGGACGATGACCAGTGTGAACTGGGTCACCCTCCTCGACCCCAGTGTCTCCCTCGGGATCCCAGCTGTAGGCTTCCGCCTCAAGGACGGTGCTACCTGGAGAATACTCAGATGGAGCCCGACGTGGTCGTGCCCCTCGATCCTACTACTGGGCCAGGCATCGATACCAGCTGGTTAAGGCTGTCGAAGTGCTCAAGGCTGAGACGAAGTAGCCCTTCGCCCCGATACTACTAAGGATGAATCGTAGCCCTGCATCCCAGCGATGCAGGGCTACGATGTCTACTAGCGTATCTTTGTGCCCGATGAAAAGGACTACTGCCGAGGCGCTCCCGCCTCATGCCCCATATACGAGAGATCCAGAGTCGCCCTAGGCGCTTGGTACGAGGAGCATGCCCGCCCTTACCCTGGCGAGCGGATGTCTCTGCCTACCATGTCTCTGCCTCCGAGCATCATTCCTCAGCAGACGAGGGTAGACCAAGGATGAGCTACTATCACCGCTTCACTGAGCGCTTCCCCAGCGTCGAAGAGCTGGCAGGCATCAGAGGATGAGGTGCTCTGCTCTGCAGGGCCTCGCGCTACCTCCTGTGGTCGCAACCTCCGACGAGCAGCGCAACTGATCGTCTCGGACTTCGGGGCGAGATCCCCGTACCCTGAGGAGCTCAGCTGACTACCCGGCGTGGGGACCTTACACCTGAGGGGCTATCCTCCCTTCGCTTACGATCTGCCTTTACCCGACGGTAGACGGCAATGTCTATCGGGTGCTCAGTCGTCTCTTCGCCCTCAGCGCCCCTATAGATACCACGACGGGACAGCGCCTCTACTGGGCCGTAGCCGAGGCTCTTCTGGACAGAGCACACCTGCAGGGCGTCACAACCAGGGCCTCATAGAGCCTCGGGGCTCTCTGCTGTCTTCCTCCTCGCCCACATTGCTCGGAGTGTCCTCTGGAGCCCTACTGCCTAGCCCATTGCTCTGGTATCGAGGAGGAGTCTCGATCAAGCAGGGAAGACCAAGGTGCTTCTCGCTATATGTACTACTTCCTCATTAGGGTCACCGACGAGGTGGCCTGTCCTATATCTCGATTCATCGCCGTGGAGGGGGACATCTGGCAGGGCTCTACGAGTTCCCACCATTGAGACCGGAGAGGGGGAGGGAGGTAGAGGCGCTATGGAGCAGGCCTCCATCGCCTTCTCCGGGGCTTGAGGTCCTTCGCTCCATAGCACCCCGATAGCCCGACACGCACATCGCCCTCCCATCGCCAGATCTACGCCTCGCTCTTCCTCATCGAGCCTCGGGGGTAGACCCATCGCTACGTATCGTCTTATCCCTGAGAGCGAGCGGAGCTATGCCTCCCCATCCCTCATAGAGCGACTGCTAGCTCAGGTTAGATAAAATGCCTATCTTTGTGAGCTCAAAATGCAGACCATCAGAAATAGTAAGCAATAAATATATTAGACAACTGAGATGAAAAGAGAACGTTCCAAACCATCGAACCGTAAGAGAAGAACAAGCACGGCTTCCGTGCTCGCATGGCTTCTGCCAATGGTCGTCGTGTACTAGCTGCACGCCGTGCTAAAGGGTCGCTAAGCTCACCGCATCTGGACGAATACGTAGGCTAAGAGCTACTCTTCGGAATTGACTCTGCAAGGGGCTCTCGTAGTGCGCATCACGAGACCCTGCCTTTTGTATCGGCTCGGGGGGAGGTAGGCTGGGAAAGTGTATGGATTTTGCACAGGATTGAGCGAAAGTGTGCAGATTTGTTCATCTTTGCTCAGCTCTCACCTGCTCCCCTAGGGGCAGAGAGCTTTTATCCCAGATTAAGATGAAAAGAAACTACTACTGGGCTTTGCCCCTTCGCTGACGGTAGCCCGTAGGGGTGGCCTGCTGAACAATACCAGCTCCATGCGCTCTATCTGCGCAGTCTGGCTCGCAACGCTCCTCGCTATCGACGCTACCTACTACAAACCCTGCAGGGCTCGTCTTCACGCCCGACGGCTGGCGCTTCCATCAATAGCCAGACAGTCCTCCAGCGGAGAGACATAGAGACCACCTTCGCCCCTCGCCTACGGCGGGGAAGTGCTAAGCGCTTCGAGGGGAAGGCGACGGCGCTCTATCTGCCCACCTCATGGCCTCCTATGAGCGAGGCGACTGGGCCTTCGGCCGTAGCAGGGCGTCCCTCGGCGGTGGGGGCAAGGCTCGCTTCACCAGCGGACTCCCTCAGTTCGAGTCGGGCGTAGCGATGATCCCTACCATCACGCAGGCCATCACCCAGCAGGCCTCTGGCCTCGCTAACCTCCCCTGACGCCGTACTGCCTCCGATGGCGAAGGTAGCCTCCTGGAGTGCTCAATCCTCAAGGCTGCTAACAAGTACAGCGTGCAGACAGCCAGCTTGAAGGCCTGCAGTACATCTCGGCCACAGCTGGGAGCCATACAAGATCAACGCTCATCTGAGTGCTTACCTAGGGGCTCGTCTGAGCTATGCCTCACAATACCTACTCGGGCTACATCCGTGATATCAAGGTCAGTGGAGAAGATGGTGCGATGCCAGCGCCCTCTCACTGGTGAGATCGCTGGTATCGAAGTGGCTGCTCTCATGATCAATGGTCTGCCCGGATGTCAAGCAGAAGATACAGCTGCTCGCGTACCTGCCTCCTAGCAAAGAACTCTCACCGACAAGCATATCGAAGTCAAGCAGACGGGACCTAGGCTTGCTCCCATCCTGATTGAACTTCAACTACGAAGGCCTCAATATCGGTGCCCGATATGAATTCCGTACGGCGATCGAGGTGAAGAACAAAACCAAGTCAAACGACTCGGCATGAGCTCAGTTCAGACGGCGCACGCGTAGCCACGACCTCCTGCCGTCCTCGGTCTCGGTGCTTCGTATCGTGTCCTCCTGACACTGACGGCTGCTGTCAGCTACAATCACTTCTTCGAGAAGAACGCCCTGCATGGCTGGCGACACAGAAGGCACTCGAGCATGACACGAACGAGTACCTCGGTCTCGAATGGAATGCCCTCCTGGCTTGACGTCAGTGGTGGTGTCCAGCTGACACGCAAGGGGCGGAGTGATGCTTACCAGAGCAACATCCACTTCGATATGAGTTCTACCTCCTACGGGCTAGGCGTAGGGCTTCACCTGACGAAGAGAGATCCAGCTCAACCTCGCCTATATGATCTCTCCTCACAAGGATCGCTACGAAGGAGGTCAAGGCGTACGCTTCTCAGCCCTAGCCTCTGGCATCACGCCCCTGCGAAGGAGGTCTATTCGCGCAAGAATCAGATCTTCTCGATTGGTCTCGACTCACACGCTTCCAGGATGAGTAGCGCACTACGGGTGCGCCCCTCTCGCCAGGCGAGCCGAGCGCTTGGTACGAGGTGTGGCGCCCTTCCTTATTCATGGTAGTAGCCTCACTGAGAGCAGTCTCTCTGCCTTGTCCAAGGTCGCTCCGATCCTTATTATAAGGTGAGTGCCTTCCTCGCTAGAGACAAGCCGAGCCTCCCTTCTGCTCCCGCCCTCCAGCGCCAAGAGAAGCAGGCTTGAGGCCAACTCGCCAATTCTTCGTACCTTTGCGCTCACGATCCGCACGTCGTCTGACTGCTCCGGTCTTCTCGCCAGGGGAAGGCGGTGGGATGAGCTGGCGACGTCGGTATTTTGTTTCACTATCCACAATACAACCTATGTATTTAGATTCAGCTAAGAAGACCGAGCTCTTCGAAAAGTATGGTAAGTCCTCCACGGACACGGGTAGCCCTGAAAAGCCAGATTGCCCCTTCACGTTCCGTATCGCTCATCTGACGGGTCACCTTCAGAAGAACAAGAAGGACTATAGCACGCAGCGTGCGCTCAAGATGATCATCGGTGAGCGTCGTCGCATGCTCGACTACCTACAGACAGGTGAGATATCGAGCGCTACCGTGCCATCATCAAGGAACTCGGTATCCGTCGTTACAGACTTACGGACGCCCTCCCTCGGGGTGCTAGCCGATTAGATTCCCGCCCAGAGCTGTCACTAGACAGACTCTGGGGCGGAGTCGCTTTAGGGGACACTTACTCGGAGCTTCTACTCTCTGACGGAGCAGCCCAGAGGAGCTTCTGCGTAGGGTGTCGGTGAAGGAGTAGTCGTCCAGATGTAGTAGACGCAGTGTGTTCGCCGACTTACGGATACGGATACGTACGCCACAGGGGAGGATTCGTTCGTCCGTCTAGTACGATGAGGAAGGTATTGTTACGTGCCGATACGGTGAGTTCGATCGTCTGCTCCTCGGGGAGTACTAGTGGGCGCACCGTCAGCGAATCGGGGCGATGGGAGTGATGAGCATGGCTCGAGTCTGGGGCATCATCAAGGGCCCGTAGGCGCTGAGCGAGTAGGCTGTCGATCCCGAGGGCGTAGAGATCACCAGACCGTCGCACTCGTAGTTGGCGAGCTCCTTCCCTCTAGACGGGTGTGTGGAGCGTGATCATAGAGCCCGTCCACGTTTGAGGAGAGCGATGTCATTGAGCACTTCTCCGTAGTGCGTGCCATCGACTTCGACGGAGAGGAGCATACGTTCCTCTGTCTGTAGTTGCTCCCTCGAAGAGTCGCTCGATCATGGTAGCGCCTCTTGATGCGCGATCGTTGAGGAAGCCGCGCCCCATGTTGAGCCTCAGGATCGGCGTCCTTCAGCGAAGACTCTACGTGCTGCCCTGAGGAGCGTACTCATCGCCCCGAGACTGATGACGAAGTCCATATCCAGAGGACTGAAGTCCGAGGAATGTAGCCGGGCGATCTTGGGTGAAGACCGAAGTCCTCGGCGAGCGTCTGTCGGAAGGCTCGGTCACACCAGAGGCTGACATCAGGCGATCCAGGAGGAGAAGCTGGGTGAGGTGCTCGGCGTGAGCGGCTAGATTAGGCGAGGCGATGAGCGCAACTATACATACAGCGGTGTAGACCTGCGTTAGTTATCGTAGGTAGGTCAACAAACTACCTTTTTGCATCATTAGGCGTATATTTATACTCCTGCATACAAATGTATAAAAGATCGACGTATGACTCAACTGAGTCACCGTAACAAGATCGCTACTCTCACGCAATGCTCGAGGCGGAATGTCCCCGACCTTGTCCGAGTGGCGCTCGACTGCGAGCGCTTCGAGCCCACAGTCACGGTGACACTCGACCTGACGAGGCGCCACATACGTTACCAAGACGTCTCACGACCCGAAGCAGGTCCTGACGACGGAATTCAACATCGAGGGAATCCCATCCCTCCTTCATGGAGCCTGTAGGCGTGTCGTCGATCAGGGTGACCCTCGTCCCCGACGCCCTCGATGCCCTGACCAGCAGTGCAGGCTGGGATGCGCTACGAACCGCTCCTTCCTCATCGAGATCCCGCTCAGCTCAAGAGTGGGGCACACTGTACCTCGATCTCGTCGGTACGGATTCAAGGAACCTCGAGGAAGCAGCCTCTCATCGGCACTGACCGAGTGGAGCCTCTACTACGAGCCCTGCGCCGCCTCTCTACGCCGAAGACCGGGAGCAAGCGATCGCTCCCCTTCGTTCGGGCGGCCGAGCATGCCCTTAGCCCTCGGGTTGGAGCTCAACGCTGGGCACGATCTAAGCCCTGAGAACCTCGCCTTCTTCTCTGCCGCCTCGATCCCAGGACTCTCGGAGGTCTCTATCGGGCACGCCCTTATCTCCGACGCCCCTCACCGGGCTAGAGGAGACGATACGGCGCTACCGCCCTGCCTCCGCCAAGACCAGAATATCAACAACCATTAATTATCGATAACTAAACACGTGGATACTACCGCAACGGCTTCTCTAGCCCAGACTTTAGCTGATACAGCGCCTCAAGCTTCGCTCTCTATCCTTGACCTAGCTACCAAGGGCGGATGGATCATGATCGTCCTCCCAGCACTTTCACCCTCGGGGTCTATATCTTCGTCTCTAAGTACCTTCAGCTCCGTGCTGCTGGACGTGAGGACAAGTACGTCGAGCGCATCAGGCACCACGTACTGAGGGTAAGACTCCTCCGCTATCAAGCTCTGCGAAGACACGAATACGCCCTACGCTCGCATGATCCGCAAGGGGCTGACTCGCATAGGCCGTCCGATGTCGGATGTACTGGTCATCGTGGAGAATGTCGGTAATATCGAGATCGGTCGCCTTGAGAAGGGCCTACCTCTCCTGGCTACTGTCGCTGCTGAGCGCCTATGATCAGCTCCTCGGACGGTGACGGGGATGGTCCGTGCTCTTCGATATGGCTAACGCTGGTTCGCGGGGTGGACGTCGCCTGTCTCCAATGGCATCTACGAAGCACTCGTCACTACCGTCGGGGGCTCATCGTAGGATCATCGCCCTCTTCGCTTACAACTACCCGTCGCCGAGCTCGATAAGGTCGGGGGAAGATGAGGCGAAGACCATGGAGTTCGCGGACATGCTCAACGAAGCGCACCAGCGCTCCGCCCATCCACTTATCGTTGAAGTCGCATGGCACTCAAGCGCAAGACCAAAATCGCCGATACGTTTAGCATGGCATCGATGACGGACGTCATCTTCCTGCTTCTCATCTTCTTCCTCGTGACCAGCACGATCATCGTGCCCAATACGATCAAGGTCACCCTTCCTACTTCTTCTCCCCAGTCGGCGCCCGAGACGCCTTCGGTGCGCATCACGCTGACGCCCGACCTGCGCTACTACATGTCTCATTGACCGGAGCATTCTCACCGAGCTGACGCAGAAGCGCTGAAGGAGCAACTCGGCATCTTATGCCGCCGAGCATCCCGGAAGCCTTTGTCTCCATCCAAGCCGACGAGCAGGTACCCTACAAGGAAGTCGTCGCCGTCATCATATGCGGCTGCCCGTGTGCCCCTCAAGGTCGTCCTGGCTACACGAGCCGAGACCGACCCTACTCCAGCTACCTCAAACCATGGCGCAGATCGAACCATCAGCTCCTCAGCGTCTAGCCGATCGCCGTCGCTTCGGCTGTGCTTTTCCACGGTAGGGCTTCTTCTCCTCTTTGTGGGTGCTGAAGCTAAGCCTGAGCGCCCTGTCCCGAAGCCGACGGAGGTACTCATCGCCGTCAACGTGGGGAACGTAGCCCTGCCTCCGGAGCCATCGAGCCCGGTGGCACGCCTGACGTCACGGAGCCTGCCCCCAGGTACAAGCTGCCACCCAAGGCTTCGCCCCCGCCCCTGCCCAGCCTGCGATGACGCTCCCCGCCCCACGCCCAAGCGCTCCCTGCCTCGGGTGGCCGACCAGCCTCTGCAGACCAGGAGCATGAGCGTAGTCTTCAGCTCGAGGCTACCCGCCGGGCCGAAGCCGAGCGCTGCTAAGGCTGCGCGGCCGAAGCTGCTCAGCGGGCTGCCGAAGCGCTCGAAGCTTTCGCCGAGCGCAGAGTCAGCAGATCGTGCACCGTCGCTGGCGCCTTCGGCAAGCACCCGGGCCAAGCTGGGAGCCAAGGCACGGCATCTTCTGGCTCGGGCAACCAAGGCGACCCCAATGGAGTCCTCAGCTACGCCTCCGCTGGGCGCAAGATCATCAGCAACGGCGGTGCCTCGTAGCGCCCCCGTGTCCAACGTGCTGTCGAGGGGAATGTCCGCGTGCGTATCATCGTCGATGGGAGCGGCTCAGTAATCCCGTGCCACCATCGCCCCTGGCACCAATATCGCCGACCCACTGTCCGTCAGGCGGCCCTCGAGGCGGCTCGCAAGACCCGCTTCAACGCCGTCCTTGGTTCCTGACGAGCAGGAGGGTACCATCACCTACCACTTCAAGATACGAGCTAGCCTCGTCCCATTCTACTCATCCGTACCCTTATGTCTCACAACGTATATGTCTTCTCGCCGAGGGCTTCGAAGAGATCGAGGCCATTGGGACAATTGACCTCCTTCGTCGTGCGCAGGTCTGCCACGCACATCGTCGCTGCCGGCATCGAGCCCCACGTGCGGGTGCCCACGGCGTAGCCATCGAAGCGACCTCTCATCAGCGAAGTCTACAGCGCCGACGCCATTGCTCTTGTCCTGCCGCGGCCTGCCTGGCGTGACTAACCTCGAAGGCTCTCAGCGCCTTCGTCAGCTCATCCAAGAGGCTAACCAAGAGGGAAGCTCCTCTGCGCCATCTGCGCTGCGCCCTCCGTCTACGGCAAGGCGGGCTTGCTCGAAAGGCAAGGAGGCCATTGCCACCCTGGCCTGAAGGTCACCTTCAGGGGCGAAGGTCCTGCCCAGCCCGTCGCGGAGTGCGAACTTCATCACGGCTCAAGTCCGCAGGCTACACCTTCGACTTTGCCCTGGCGATCATCGAAGCGCTCCAAGGCAAGGCGAAGGCGGACGAGTTGCCTCAGCGATCGTCTACGCCTGCTAAGTTCGTCTCCGCCTCATCGTCTCACCTCTTCCCCAAACGGAAGCCTGCCCTCCGAGGGCGGGCTTCGTTTTTATCGCCCCGCCCTTGCGCCCTAGTAGCCAGAGCGTCTTGCTTCGGTGCAAGGCGCTCTTTTCTTGGGCTAAGCCATCCTCTCCTGTCCGCAAGACGAAGCATTTTCCTTCGAAGCGAAAAATGCCTTGCTGTTCGAACAAAAATATCCCTCTGTTCGAACGAAAAATATTGCTCTGCGGAAGGAAAAACTTCCGTGCGCACGGAGAAAAATTTCGTAGCGCACGAGATCAAATTTTCTGTACGATGAAAATAATTTCCGCACGTAAGAAAAATATTTTCGCATAAGAGAAAGTTTTCGCTACCTTCGAAGTGTGACAAACGAATTAGTAACCAGTAATTTATCTAATCATGATCAAAGTCAAAGCCATTGAGCGAAAAGCCACGTTCGCCAAGGGGCTGGAAAGACCCTTGGTACCCTGCGATCCACCTCCATTCCGACGTAAAATTCGAGGAGTTCATCGAACTTGTCTCCGATGAGACCACGGTCTCTTCCGCCGACGTGAAGGCTGTCTTCGACCGTGCTGCGAAGGTCCTTATCCGCCTTCTGCAAGATGGAAGAGCGTCGACTGCGGCGACATGGGGACCTTCCGCCCCAGCATCACCGCTAAGACCGGCTCCGGCGTCGACAAGGCCGAGAAGGTCGGCGTCGAACTCGTCGACAAAGCCAAGGTCATCTACACGCCCCTGAGTCAAGGTTAAGACCGCTCTGAAGCGGGCGTTCGCTTCCAGAGCGTGCCGAGCGTGCGTCGACGTCCCCTGCAAGTCCGTCGGCAAGAAGAAAAGAAAGATCCTAGGAAGGCGGAGGCTCAATCCTCCTGACAACGGCGGGCACGTAGGCGCCCTAGCCCTTCCCCCGAATCGAAATAGAGCCCCCAGCACGATGCGTATCGTATCATGCTGGGGGCTCTTGCTATGGGAAGGCCTTCTTTTCAGAGCCTTATGCGCCTCTTTTCGTATCTTCGTCGCTGTGACTCATGGTATAACCCCAACATAACGCGGTATAGGCGCCATGTTTATGTGCTATTCCAAAGCATAGTCCAGAAAGAGTAGTTTCAATCTATCGTCCCGGTCTACAATGTCGAGGCGTACTTAGCCGAGTGCATCGACCTCGCTGGGGCAGACTTATCCTGCACCCGGAAGTCCTCCGATCGATGACGGCTCCACCGACGGAAGCGGGAAGATTCGCGACGACTACGCCCAGCGAGACAGCCGCGTCCGCGTCCGCATAAGAAGAACGAGGGAGTGTCCGTGGCGAAATACTGCCCTTTCGATAGCGACGGGATACTATCGGATGTGCGTCGATAGTACGACTGGATCGAACTAGATACGCTGGAGAAGTGCATGGCTATCCTGGAGCAACGTCCGGAGATAGATATCCTAGAGTTTGGGACAATTGACTACTTTGATGGGAGTTCGCCGAATATAAGTCGTATATAGGAAGGCAGAAGATGTCGAGCTGTCGGGCTACAGATCCTGCACTGTATTCGCAGGGGAACCTTCCTCGCCACTTCCTTTCAGTGCAAAGATTTATGTGCGAGATAAGATCAGTGATGTACGCTTCATCCCAGGCCGAGTACACGAGGATAATACCTACATCTCGAAGCTCCCTCTACAAAGATCCAGCACTATTACTACCACAATGCGCCTTGGTATATCTACCGCCGGAATAGAGTGGGCTCGATCACCCATACCTTGAACGATAACATTGAAGATATGTTCCTCAACATTCAAGACGTGAGGAATAAGATGATCAAGGAGCATCCTGAATTGGTCGTCTATGCCAATAGCTTCATGCTCCATCGTGCCGTCGACTACTCGTTCAGATATTATAGACAGGGATAGACGTCAAGAAGTATGAGAAGATGCTTTGCCCCTTCATCGAAAAGTATCAAGGCATACCCCATCCCAGATCCTACGATTAAGAAAAGACTTTTTATCTATCTGCCTAAGCTGTACGTTCGCTTTACGGTCAACGTCCTTCCCAAGATCAGGAAGGTCTTGAAGTGGAGACCTTTCAAGTAGGATTTATAAGCAGAGGGGATGACGGCTAGCGCATAGCTTCGCTCCTTGACAAGCAGAGACTAGGGCAGACTCCTTCTGATGGAGTCTGCCCCACTGTATCTGAATGGTGAGCGCCGTGCTACTTCTTCCGTGGGGGAGGTGGTAGTCGATGATCTTGCCGAGGGCCAGGTGGCAGGCGGACAGAAGTCCGGCGCATCGTTGGATAGCATGGCAGCTGTAGCTGGCTCGGTACATGCCCTTGGAGAGATAGGCCCCTCTTCGCAGAGACCGACGGGGTACTTCTTCTGGAGTTTGGCGGGCGTGGGAAGGGCGTGCCCTTCTTGATCAGATGCGACCATTTGCCCGAGAAGTCCTTGAGGTTGGTGACGTTCTGCTCCCAAGGCCTACGGTCATGGCGTGTTCGCTAGCGGCGGCGAGGTCCTCGTGGAAGTACTCGTCCGTCAGTCCGCCGAAACCGTGGCCGAACTCGTGGACGACGACGGGCAGGTACCACTTGTGGTGCGTCGAGCTCAGGAGGTAGGAGTTGTACATCCCGCCCCGCCGTAGACGTCGCTATTGGCAAGGATAATCGGGTGCTCGTGCGGGATGCCGATCAGGGGCGTTGTTGATGGCCTTGACCTGGCGTGTCGTCAGGTAGCGGTCGGAGTAGAAGGTGTCGAAGTGCGACGAGAACGCCGTGCGAGGCCAGCGCCTCTCCGGGGGACGGCGACGCCTGATTCCTCGGAGGCGGAGAAGACCGCCACGACGCTGAAGTGCTGGCGGTGGCTCTTGAAGGGCTCGTAGGAGAAGAGCGCTCGGTAGCGGCTTCGGCGTCCTTGAGGAAGGTGATCCATCCGCTTGCCTTGTACCCTTCAGACAGGATCGCTAGGTCAATGCAGTCCTTGCTATCGCCTGAATGAACAAGGTACTTGTGTGGCAGAGCAGTCTTGCCGCGTGGTCACGGATAAGCATGTCCGCTGGGTCGATGCGCTGGGTTTGTTTCGGCAGCGGGCGCTGTCGGCGTCGCAGAGGACGAGCTCACACGACGGGAGCCTTCGGCAAGGGATGCGGCTGACCTCTTCGTAGGTGCGACGCTCGGTCTTGGCAAGCGTGCTCGCGCCATCTGAGGTAGAGGGATTGAAGGAGAAGGCGTAGATGAGTTTGCCTGAAGCTTGTCACGTAAGTGAGCTGGAGCGTTGCCTCTGAGGGGCGAGGGCTGTCGAGGTGGTAGCGCCTTCCAGCCCAACCGAGTAAGTGGTGCTCGTCGGGCGTGATCTCCGTCTTCTCGGAGTTGCCTGAGAGGATGTGCCAGGTCAGACGAAGCGTGCTGTCTCTGAAGAAGCTGGAAAATGCTGAGCTGAGGCCGAGAGGAAGCTCACGGCGAGCAGAAGCACAAGGAGGAAGTCTTGTTCGCATAGTCGTGTGTATAGATGTTTAGTGAATCGCAGGGGGATAGGGCCCCGTGGCTAGGGGCGTGGTACATCCGCTCGTAGGTGGGGAGCGAGGCTAGGGAGCGGGCTGCACGGACGACGTAGCTCGTGAGGTTCTCCAGCTCCGTGGGTCGCCCCGCCATGAAGTCTCATGCATGCTACTGGTGCTGGTGGGGATCATGAAGGTCTGTCGTTTCGATGGTACGCTCGACAGCATCCTCCCCGAGATCGTAGCCCATAGCGGAGAAGAGCTGGCAGAGCCGACGATACGCTGGCGCATCTCCCGTGGGGTGATCCTTGAGGGCGTCGCCGACGGTTTGGTTGAAGAAGGACGTCCCCGTGGCGGTAGCGGAGATCGCGAGGAACTTCTGCGTATGTGCTCTCTATATGGTCGGGGGTTGATGACGTGGACACGCACCGAGTCCAGGAGCGCTGCTAGCTCCTTCTCTTCGGGCGTTCGCTCCCCGGTGCGCTCGCCGAAGAAGAAGAGTTCTCGCCCGCCTCCAGAAGGATCTCCCGGGGCAGGCTTTAGCCCAGAGATGTAGACACAGCCGTCCCACACCCGTGCCCCGGGCAGAAGCGCTTGGACTTGGTCGGTGATGTCGGCGCCGCTGAGTAGGGGCAGGATGATGGCCTCGGTAATGATTCTGGTCGGAGTTGTTTGATATTGGCCTGAGGTCGTAGCTCGTGGCAAGGATCAGCAGGTCCGTCGCTGGAGCTCCTTAGGATCTTTCGGCGATGAAGTCCGGGTGCACGGTGAAGTCTCGCAGGGTGCATGTGCATGCAGGGCCCCGAGAGCGAATGGCTTCGAGGTGCGGGCCCCGGAGCCACGAAGCTGATAGTACGGCCTCAGCCCTTCCTGGCGGGCAGCCTCATGAGCATCGCTCCGTAGTAGCCTCCGACGCCTGAGGCCCGAGATGGTGATGTTCTTGAGTAGCATGAGAGAGGGAGAAGCGTTAATGCTTATTCTGAGTTTTCCGAGAGCCCTTCGGGCAGTGACGAATGTCTTGGGGGAGAGAAGGGAAAGAGACGGAACTGATCTGCTGGATCGTGATCGAAGTGATTGAGAAGGGGCGACGGCGTGGCCTGCAGGCCATCTCTAGATAGTCCTTCGCCTCCGTCTCGTAGGCTCCAGGGGTGCGACATAGCAGGCGGAAGTGGTACCAGGACTACGCACCGCTAGGGTATTGGCATAGGCTAGATAGCTAGCGTCTCCGGCGTGTCGCTTGATGGACTCTTCTGTCGTCGAAGATCCCCAGGTCAGGCAGTTGGGTCGTCGTGATGGCACCAGGGCGCTGGATGGGTAGTTGTATCCTGCTATGGGGAGGGCATGGAAGGCACCTTCATCCGGTAGAAGGCTTCGAGCGAATAGACGTTGTCTTCCCACTTCGATCCTTCACTGAAGGTAAGCTCCCATCCACGACATCGTCGCCGATAGACTCGGCTCCAGACTGTCGTGCCGATGGAGAGCTTACTTGCGTGGGTAAGGTAGTTTCCAGGCATCCTCTCGACAGAGTCATTTCTGGGCATGAGGCAGGTAGAGCTAGAGCCCTGCACTTTGTTGTGCCCGTAGCCGAGATGTCTACGATGCTCTTGGAGGTAGCTTACAGCTCCTGGTAGATGCGGGCTCCAGCCAGTCGTCACTATCGACGAAGGTCAGGAGGGGCAGTCCTCGGTGTGGGGTAGAGCAGCATTGCGAGCGGAGCTTAGCCCTCCATTCTTCAGTGAAGGACCAGTACACGGCTGTCACGCTCTGCGTACTCGTCGCAGATCGCTCCACAGCTGTCGGGCGAACCATCATCGACGAGAATTACCTTCAGGTCACGATAGCTCTGGGAGAGGATCGAGTCGATACATTGGTGGAGGTAGGGCCGGACCTGTAGACAGACTATGACGGCTAGCTTCATGGTATCACTTACGGCTAAGTAGGAGCGAACAAAAGGTGGACGGCGAAGAAGGCTCTAGGTAGGATAAGAAGAGCCGTACACTTGCGCACCTTCGAGGCTGAATGGAAGGCATCTAAATAGGGACGCGTCCGGAGCTCCTTGAGATCGGGAGGTAGAGCTTCGTCTCTCCTCGTGGCGACGGGGTAACTGAAGGTCGCAAGGTACTTGAGGTAGTACCAGAGGCAGTTTGTCGCTAAGGTGTTGGCTAGGCCAAGAAGCCTGCATCATCGGGGTGGCGACGCATAGCCATCTCTATGTTCAGGAAGAGGCCCGCTTGTCGGGCAGGATCCGGAGTCAGCGGCCCCAGGGCGCTTACTCCGATAGTTCCACGCCTGCCAGAGGGAGGATAGGATAGGCTGCAGCTCTGGTAGAGGGCTTCGAAGGCATAGACGACATCTCCCACTTGCACCCCTCGGTGGAAGGTCAGTCCTTGGAGTACCTCACGGCGATAGATGCGACTCCAGACCATCGTGTTGATGATGTTCAGTCGTAGCGACATAGCGGAGGAATTCCTCACGAGTCAGACGCTCCTCCGATTAGGGGGATAGTCTTCCTCGGTGACGAGGTTGTAGCCATAGTTGACCATGCTCACTTCGGGATGATCGACGAGGTAGTTCACCCCTGCTGATAGATCTCTGGGTACCAGCCAGTCGTCGCTATTCTGGAAGGTGACGAAGGACAGTCGTCGATATGCTGTAGGGCTAGGGTTGCGTGCCGAGCTCCGCCCCCGCTGGCCCTTTGTGGAGGGTAAGCACACGGCTATCCTGCTCGCATACTCGTCGCAGATCGCCCCACAGCTGTCTGGCGAACCATCATCGACGAGGATCACCTTCAGGTCTTGGTAGCTCTGAGAGAGGATCGGTCAATGCACTGGCGGAGGTAGGGGCTCGACCTTGTAGACCGGGGACCATGACGGCTAGCTTCCTATCGTAGGAGAGTATTTTCGTGGTAGAACTGTGTAGCCCTGTGCCCATACGGCGGTGATCAAGAGACGGGCACAGAGCACGAGGCTTCCGCCCTGGAGCAGGTTTCTAGATCGTGCGTTCAGCCCGTCTAAGATCGTCTTCATATAGCTTTGGGGCTGACCCTCATCTAGGTAGTAGTCACCTCGCTACCCCTGGTAGGCTCGCAGGACGGAGGAAGAGAGGTTTCAGAGCCATCGCTTCGACGACGGGTGCTCAGCCTCGAGCGATAGAAGGCTGAAGCAGAGCCCGGCAGTGCTGTGCAGCAGGGCTTCCTTCTCCGTATCACGTACGGCGCAGAAGAGGTGCACACCCCGAGCCCATACTGCTGAATCATGCTCTGATCTCAAGGAGGGTATTCGGACTTAGCTTCGAATAGACCAGCACCAGATGTAGGCTCCTGGAGTGAGCGAGGGCGGATCGAGAGATGCTGTTGCTTCTCGTGAGGACACCTAGCGCTTAGGAGGTAGGGGAGCCGTAGGGACGATCGGGTCTCGAGGCGTATCGGCGGTATCGCTTCCCTCGGGGAGGAAGATCCCATTATGCACTACTGTGATGGGCGTCTGCTCAGGTATCTGGAAGAGGTCTCGGTGCTGCTCTAGGTCACGACGGACAAAGTCTGAGATGCAGATGATCATGGGCACGATTGAGGTTGCTCACTACGAGCTTCAGGAGCCCTCTTGGCTTCGGGGAGAGGCTCGGTGAGGAAGTTGAGGTCGCAGGGTCACTACGCACCCTAGCCCCCATGGCTGAGGAAAGTAATGCTGACGCTGGTGCGTGACATAGTACCAGGTCATAGCCTCTGGCCTGAGTGCTGATCAGGGCATGCAGGGGGAGAAGCGCTCTGGAGGAGTACTAGGTAGGAGGATCGGGGGCGTAAGGCTAGTGAGATCTAGGGGCTGGGTCACTAGCCTCCCTGAAGTCCCTGGGGCAAGGGCATGTCCATAGTAGCCCAAGCCCGAGTATGGGTATCGGGTACGCTCTAGGGTTCCAGGATATGGGGCTTCATCGGTCTGAGTATTAGAGTTGGCTGAAGGGTTCCTCCCAGCGAGAAGCGCTGCGATGTAGGAGTATAGTCGAGGCTATGTGCCCGAGCGCTCTCCGAGACGATACCTCAGCGCATCATCTTGGCAGAGCACTTAGTAGTTGAGCTCCTATAGGCCTCAAGTCAAAGGGCGGAACAAGGCATCCATAGGAGCTATCCTCCCCGATCAGCTCACGGATGCCCTGCCGAGCTGTCGAAGGCAATGGGCATGCGACTCCTCGCAGCCTGTGCTTCACTGGATCACGAGCCCCAGCCCTCGTAGGTCGAGGTCATCAGAGGATCGCCCTGCGGAGTAGACGCTAGAGGGTCAGCGATGCAGCCCTTTGAGGGAGACATGTGGGGGAGCCCCGTCGCTGGATCTCGCGCCTGAGGAACTCCTCTCCGGGACCCCTACCATGGATCTCCACCTCCCACTCCGGTAGTGCTTCAGACTTGGCCCTCCCAGATCCGCAGGACACGATCCGGCGCTTGTCTGCATAGCTGAGACGCCCGACGAAGAGGATCTTCTTCGGGCGATCCTTTGCTGGCATGAGGGGCGCCGGAGGGAGTGACCATGTTGTAGGGCGACGAAGCGTGAGGCCTCTTCCCCCGAGCCCTAGAGCCGATACGAGACTCTCCTATATAAGCAGGAGCAAGTGATGAAGGATCGACCTCACGCACTAAGCGTCGATAGCGGGCACGAAGACGCCCTCGGGAGAGCAGTAGGCGTAGACGGCGGAGTCATACTGTAGAGGTTCTTGTACCACGGTGCGCAGCCTAGAAGCAGTCACGTCGGTCGACGAGTTCCTAGAGCGAGAGCTGTGGCACCAGTAGATGATCTTGATCCCTGCTGAGCGGAAGAGGGGAGGTGTAGTTGCCAGAAGGGCGATGGGGATGATCAGCACCTGTACGCCTCGCTCCTGAAGGCTTGGACGAGGCTAGAAAAAGCACTCTGTCCAGGCCTTACTCCTGGAGGGGAGACAGGGACGATCTTAGGGTCTTCGGGAGGCCACTCTGCTGGGGATAGTGTCGGCGAAGAAGTGGTACAGATACCCAACTCGGAGAAGAGGCAGGCCGTCTGAGCGAGATACCTTCTGCTCCTCCGAGAGCTAAGCGTCGGTGTACATGATTCGCACATGAGTCCTCGTCTCCATCAGTGTGGGTGCCTCGGCGAAGTGAGCTACGGGTGTCGCCCTCAGTAGCGCTGTAGGCCCTCACGGAGGCGTCGGTGGAGGCGAACTTGCTGCCCGGGGTGGAGCTGGGCGAGGACTTCGATGCGTACCTCCTCGCCCGTAGATATCGGCGCTGAAGTCGAGGATGTGTACCTCGATCGTCCGCCCCAGACCACCGCCGATGGTGGGGCGCTGACCTATGCAGAGCATCGCCTCCAGGCGCTCCCTCGAAGCCAGCTCACCTCTGAGGCTGAGGGTCGCAGCGATACCCCGTGGGGAGCAGATCTGTCTCGGGTCGGAGAGGCGACGTTAGCTGTCGGGTAGCCGAGCTTGCGCCAGATGAAGCCTCGACGACGGAGCCGAAGAGCAGGGACGGGGAGGATCTCGTCACTCGCTGCATCGACCCGCTACGTCATGAGCCCCTTGATGAGTGGGTAGAGCTGAAGGTCTCTCGCCCCGCAGAGTGGCTCGGCCTGTAGGACGGTGATCCCGAGGGGGCGCCCAGCTCCTGATAGTCCGTGAGTCCTAGCTGAGCTCCGTGACCAAAAACGATTGTCGTAGCCGAGGACCAGGTCTGTCACCCTGAGCTCTCGATGGAGGACTTCCTCCATGAGGTTTGGGGCACTCTTCCCCGCCAGCTCGGGTGTGAAGTGAAGGAGATGGATACCGAGCCCCAGCTCACGGAGGAGCTGATCCCGCTCCGTCGTCGGTGAGGATGTGCTCGGGCTCGCCCTCACGCTGTGGGACATCCGGGCCGGGTAGGATCGAAGGTGATCGCTGAAGTTCGGCCTCGAAGCTAGAGGCATAAGCCTTCATCTGAGCGAAGAGCGCCTGATGCCCGAGATGTACTCCGTCGAAGGAGCCAATAGTAGCAACCACCTTTTTATCCATGCAAGAGGGTTGAGTTTGGCACGCTCGTGCCAGAGCTGGAAGTGAAGTAGTCGTCCGCCCGAGCCATCAGGGGAGGCTCCGACGGAGCCCAAGACCTGCCCCGTCGATACTCGTGAGCCAGCTCGAGACGGAGACGCTACTGAGGTTAGCATAGACGGTCAAAGGTAGTTACCATGGCGTAGGATCAAGGCGGTCCCGTAGCCTGGGATCATAAATACCCGGCTGACGACACCAGAGAGACGGCATAGGCTCTCCTATCGCTCTGAGTCCGAAGTCTACGCCACTGCTATTGACCTGTACACGGCTGTGCTCGGAGTGTTGGTGTACGCCGAAGGTGCGGAGGATCGAGTATGAGCCTCGGATGGGAGCGGGGAGGCGTCCCTTGTTTTGGGCGAAGGAAGAGGCAGGCGCTCGCTCGTTAGCGTCCATGGCGTAGCCCCTGTCAGCTCGGCGCTCCTCGGGTTCGGGCTCTGTCTCCTCTCGTGGAGGGGATGGGGTAGTGGCCTCACCTCGGGAGTCTCGTCCCTGAGCCCTTCGTGGAGGAAGCGTTCTCCTGGGCGCTCTGCTCTCGGCGCGTGCGCCTGACGTCGACGGCGAGCCTCCTCGGCACGACGCTGGGCTTCGGCAGCACGGCGCTGGGCGGCGAGGATCTCGACCTCTACCTGTTGCTGGATCTTGCGATCAAGCTCTTCGGCACGCTTGCGCTGCCTGGAGAGGTCTTGAGCGAGCTCGTTTCTGCTGGCCTTGAGATCCTTGACTTGGGCGGAGCGCTGGACTTCTTCCTGCTCGAGCTACGCTTCTCCGCTTCACGGAGGAGAGGAGTTGCTCCTTCTCCGAATGGGTGCGTCCCACCTCAGCCTTAGTAGCTTCGATCTCGGAGCGGGTGCTACGTAGCGCCTCGGAGGCCTGGCGTACGGCCTTGGTATAGCGAGCGAGGAAGCGCTGACGCTTCTCGAGCCTCAGAGGGCGTCCGTGAGGAGAGTACGAAGACGAGTGGGTCTATATGGGTATCGATCCTCTGCGAGCTGTAGCAGAGCTGCTCGATAGCGAAAGGAGTAGAGCTCCTCCCGACGGTGGAGCCGACCGATATGCCCTGCGAGGGTGTCGATGCGCTGCCTGCAGTCCGCTGACCTCGCTGTACCCAGAGGACGGCGACGACCTGGCGACGCTGCTCCACCTGCTCCTTCACCGCACGCAGAGTCTGCTCTTGGCTTCGGCATCCTCGACGGGAGTTGCTGGAGCTCTTGCTCGGAGGCTCTGATATTGCGCAGGAGTTAGCTAGCGCTCCCTGCTCCAGACGCTGGAGCGTCCAGACTCCGACCCTGAGCAGAGGCGGGAGCGACGGCAGAGAGGAGGCAAAGGAGGAGCAGAGCCTGTCCCAGCCGATGGCGCTGCTGTTCAGTGAAGAGGCTGGCGATCATAGCGAGGGTGGGTAAGAGCTGATGAGCTCCGAGACTGATGCGCTGATAGCCCTCCCTTGACCGGGGGTGATGTCGGGACTCTCCGGAGTAGGGGCGTAGCTTGCTCCAGTCGATCGTCAGTGCTGGGGCGGAGGCCTTACCGAGGAAGAGGCCGTGCCTGAGCGATATGGCTCTCCAGCGAGCCTGCTCCTGCTCGTAGCTGAGGGAGAAGACGGGCTGGTCGAGGGCTCCGCTGCTTCGTCACGGCGAAGAAGGTCGGCTGGTGCTGGGCATTGAGGAGCCAGCGTAGGTGGTAGTCCTGCCTGCTGGGCCAGCACGTGCAGGTAGGCTCGGCGTCAGCACCACCAGCCTCGGTGATGCTGTGAGCTGAAGGCTCCTCCCTAGTGCCACGTGCCCGCTGTGGAAGAAGGGCTTCCTCGAGAAGTAGGCGCTCGACATCGTCGTACTGCATGGAAGCTGATGAGCTCAGAGAGCTCCAGAATGGCTGACCTCGGCATAGCGTCCGTGGAGTTTGTCGATGGCGGTGACGCCCTCACGGCGAACCATACCCGCGGGCCCTCGATGAGGGGAAGGGACGACGGACCAGCAGATCCCTGCGCCCTGAGGATGGTGGCGTTGACCTGAGGAGAAGTTGTCCTTCTTGAGGAAGAGTTCGACACTCAGCGCTCTCTCTCAGGGTAGAGGCATAGGCGGGAGCGCCTGGAAGACCCTCAAGCGGGCTTCTCTCGATGCATCTATGGGGCGGCTGCGACTGCACTCCCTCCTCACGCATCTGATGGAGGAGGCCACAGCCTGAGAGGGTGAGGCGACGGCTCTTGTAGGAGGAGGGCACGGGAGTCACTCAGAGTCGACTCACGGAGAGAGCGTGGGGACGGATGATTGTTGGGGTCATCTTATTTCGTCTTTTGAGCCTTCTTGGTTTCCGTTATTTTCTTCTCGATCTCACGGAGGGTGCCGGAGAGGAGCCCTTAGTCTTGTGGGCAGAGAGCGCCTGTGTCCACGCCTCGATGGCTTGGTGTATTCGCCGAGGCCTAGGTAGATGTCCCCCATATGATCGTACATGTCGGGCGAGATCTTGTCGGGCCTCGGTGGATGCTGAGGGCTCGGCGCTGGTAGAGCTATGCTAGCGTATAGTTCTTCTTCAGGAGGAGGACATAGGCGTAGGTGTCGAGGATGTAGGCCTGCTGGGGAGATCTTGAGGGCTTGGCCGGCGTAGCGCCCAGCGCCTCTCAAGGTCCTGTCCCGACTTGGCTAGCGGTAGGCGTGGATGATTCAGCGCCTCGGCATCCTGTGGATTGGCCTCGATAGCTTGGAGGTAGAGGCTGTCGGCTCGCCTGTCGTGCCGACACCCCTCGCCCGGCATGAGGTCGGCCAGTAAGACTGTGACACGGGCGGCTCTCTCCGATTCGGGTCGATGGCCTTCACCCCTGCTCGAGGATGTCGATAGCGCCCTGGACCTTGTCCCGACGGAAGAGGTCTCCTGCTAGGATGATGTAGATGCGCTAGTCGGCAGCAAGGTGTGGGAGGGCGTCCCTGAGCGGTCTTCGTAGAGACTATCTGATGAGAGTCCGATGGAGGCATTGAGGAGTTCGTCCCAGATCCAGCCCTCACTAGGTGAAGCTTGCCTGTGGTAGGAGTGACGTCATAGGCCTCCTGGTAGCGCTCGATATAGCGTAGCGCCTGGGCGTAGCTCTTGAGCAGGGGAGGTCTTCTGCGTAGAGACGGACCAGCTCTCGTATGTGATTCTAGACACGATCCATATGGTAGCCTTCGCTCCCTTTGAGACCTCTCACTGAGACGGAGCCAGAGGGCGAGCTTCCCCACGGGTATTTTCTTGTCGGGGCTAAGACGAGCGAGTTGAGCTTCGGCTTCGGCGAAGTCCTTCTGGATGATCAGGCAGGGTGTACCTTCAGGACGCAGGCTTCGCTCTCGGAGAGACGGCCCGAGCGGACGTCCTGAGCACCTGTTTCTGCTCCTTCACCTCACCCTCTTGGAGGAGGTAGAGGATCCAGTCGTAGTAGGTACGGCGATCTTTCGGGATAGAGCCCGCCCAAGTGCGGTACCCTCAGCGATGGCCTTCTTGTCCTTGGTCAGGGCGATGAGCTGGATCTTGAGCTTGGTGAGCTGGCCATAGGCTTCGGGGATCGAGCGAAAGCGCTTCTGCAGAGCCGTGGCCATCTGGATGCCTTTCCTTAGCTCACCCGTACGGGCATGGAGTTGCACCAGGCGGTAGCGTACATCGTCGTCTTCGGGGTCGGCCTGGCTGAGACGCTCATTGACCCTGAGGGCATCGTGCATACGGTCAGCCTCGATATAGGCGGTGGAGAGAGCTCGTGCGTAGGTGCGGTTAGTAGAGTCGGCGGCATAGGCTTGCTCCAGTAGGGGTAGGGCACGACCACTCATGCCCTGCTGGGCGTAGTTGCCTCCCAGCATGAAGGCTATAGCGGGGTCGGTAGGGTCGAGGCTATAGGCATGACGGAGCAGGTCATAGGCCTCCATAGTCTTGGAGCTGAGCTGAGCCAGCACGCCTTGGTAGTAGTATTCCTGAGCTTTCTCCTTGCGTAGGGTCCCGTCGTCCCTACGCTCTGGGCGCTGTCCCCACACGGGGAGCGTATAGAGCGCCCCTAGAGCAGGATATAGCTAGTTTTGAGGTAATCGTTATACTTCGTCAACTCATCTGGCACCATCAAAAACAGGTCTATATGCCTCAAGAAGGCATACTATCTACCAAAGATACCTCTTTCTGATAATCGAAGGAAAAGTGCTACTCTAGAGTTAGTGTAAGTCAAGGTAAGGGGCTGATTATTAAGGAAAAGGAATAGCCTCAGAAGGAAGAAGAAGATCCCTCTACAGCCAACGAGATGCTCTGGAAAACCGCTTCGAGGAAAGATGAATTACTACCCTTCGATCCCCTGTCTCCAGATGCCTCAGCAAGGACTTAGAGGGTCGAAGGCACCACTCAGCCTGCTCAGAGTTGCTGTAGTGCCCTTCGGAGGCGCTAGTGTAAATACCGACGGACTAAACGTGCCTACTTCAGAGGCGCCTTCATCGCCCCTCAGGGAAGGCCTGTTTTTGCTTCGTCTTCTTACGCCCTCTCCCCGAGCGTCTCAGGCGTCGCAGCGCCCCAGTGGTGCTCGAGGAGACTGCGAACGAGGAGGTAGGAGAGGAAGGCCAGCCAGAGCCCGTGTACCCCGAAGGACGAGCGTCAGCTGAGCCACGAGGAAGAAGGTCAGCGCCGCAAAGATCATCGCTAGCCCCATCGTCCTGCTGTCCGTAGCCTGACGAGGATGCCATCCCAGAGGAAGGCGCGAAAGGATACTAGAGGCACCGCCCCCATCCAATAGCTGCAGTCGAGGGCTCGGCGAAGGACCCTCCTTATCCGTCAGGAGTGTGAGGAAGGGATGAGGATGGCGAGGCAGAGGAGGAGACGGTGAGCGCTGTCACAGCCCCGTGCGTAGGACGAGGGAGACGGTATCACCTAGACGTCGGTAGGCACGAGCGCCGATGGCTTCTGCTCCACCAGCGCTTCGGCAGCGTAGGCCAGCCCGTCCATGAAGTAGGAGAAGAGGGTGAAGAGCTGCATCAGCAGGCTATTCGTCAGCCAGGGTAGACCCTGATGAGTCCTCCGTAGCGGATGGTGAAGGAGAGGGTCACGGCCTGCAGTAGCAGCGTGCGGATGAGCAGGTACTTCCCTGACATGGAAGTAGCGCAGGAGCGTTTTGATGATGCCACAGGAGATCCGGCGGAAGTGCCTGAGCAGGCGTCCTGGTCAGCAATCGCCTGAGGAGCAGGAGCCCCACGCGCAGTACTGTGCCAGAGCCGTACCCAGAGCAAGACTCTCCCACGCCCAAGTCGGCGGGGAAAGCAAGGAGGAAGCTGAAGAAGATGTTGAGGAGATTGCAGAGGATGCTCACGCTTTCATGACGAGCTTCATCCGCTGGACGCCGATGAGCCAGCCATTAGTACATAGAGCAGGAGCTGGGGTGCCTGAGGAAGGAGGTGGAGGTCTCGGCGCGTAGTTGGAGCGAGGCGCCCCCTGTAGCAGAGCTGCCGCAGAGCGATATAGAGGGGACGGAGGAAGACCAGCAGAAGCCCGATCACGAGCGCCATGATCGAGCCCGGAGGCCAACTGGCGGAGCAGGGCTCTCCCATCGCATGCCCCCAGGCCTGAGCCGTGAAGCCCGTCGTGCCCAGTGAAGGAGACCCGACCTGATGACGAACTGTGTGATCGCAGCGCCGATAGCCACGGGCAGCGATGCCTCGGCTCGCTCCATCAGCCCTGCCATCGCTGTGTCGGCGAGCAAGGAGCAGGGGGACGGTGACGTTGGAGAGGATGTCTGCAGGGCCAGCGCCCCTATTCTCCTGAGGAGACGATGAGAGGTAGCCACTCAGACACCTTTGCATGTTGCTGGAAGACGATGAGGAGGATATCCCCGACGGAGAGCTCCAGCTTCCTTGGGTACCATATAGTTCTCCCCACGACGCACGAGGATGACGAGTTCCTCTTCCTTGAGGTCGATCTCCATGAGCTTCCTCCCTGGTAGGAGCATCTCGGCAGTGACGGTACGCTCGACCATCTTAGCCCTCGTGTGCTGAGGGATCTTCATCCCGAAGCGACTGATCTCTACCTTGATCCTCGTCGAGCTCCCAGAGACGGCCACAGCGGGTAGGGTACCCCCGATGAGGCGAGTGGGTGATGAAGAAGACGGTGTTGAAGAGTGGGTATCCGCCCTTCTACCTGACCATCATAGGATAGGTGGCGAAGATGATGGGCACACGCCACGCAGGCCCACCCACGAGAGGAACCACCGCCCACGGAGACTGATACGGGGGAAGAAGAGCAGGGAGAGATGCACCGCTAGCGGACGGGCTACGATGATCATGAAGACCCTGCTAGCAGGGCGAAGCCAGTGATAGGGAGTAGATTGTGGAGCTCCTACGAAAGCCCCAGGATGATAAAGAGTGCGATCTGGTAGCTCGCAAGCCTGTCGAAAGGCTGGTGGCTATGCTCTTCTTTTGTGGACGATCTTTCCTATTCTCGACGAGGACACCCATGATGTACGGCGAGTAGCCGTTGCCCTGTAGGGATATCTGTTTGCCGCTGAGAAGGCGAAGAAGACGTGATACAGAGTAGGAGGATGGGGTAGAGGGCTTCAAGCCGCCGATATTCGCCTTGTTGAGTATCCAGACGGTGGCTTTTTGCCTAGGAGTGGTAGCCCATGAGCCCACCCCACACCGGAACTGTAGTAGGAACGTCAGGAGGATGCTACCCCAGAGTTTACCGGCTCCGGCCTGCAGTACATACTGGATCAGCGCGATGGTGAGCATGTAAACATAGGTCGTTACCCACACTCTAGCTCTAGTATTGACGGAGACCTTCCTGAGATCAGGCATGTTCTTCGAGCGAAGAAGCGAAGACCGGAAGGAGTCTGTACTGACATCGTAGCAGCGAGTAGAGCGATGGGGAACGTCATGCACCGGAGCCCAACTGAGCTGATCCATCCTGTAGAAGAAGCCCCTGAGGCAAAGAGTCGTCAGAGTAATTCCCCTGGAGGGTAGAGAGCATGATCCCCTGGCCCCAGCACGGGCGTATCTCCGCAAGCTTAGTCTCAAAGCCACCGAAGAAGAGGATGACCGTCAGTTATCATCCTAGAACTGCGTCTTGCCAGGGTCGTTGTATCAGGTCCCGAGCCCTGCGCTCTGAAGATCATCCCCGTGATGAGGAAGAGCAGTGGCGGGGACGCTGGTTATGTCCCCACCCTGCCGGCGACATACCAGCGGGGAGCATGAGGAGGACCCCACCAGTAGGAGCGGTCTGTATTACTGCTGCATGATCCATATATAATTCAGTGTTGCAACGAGGAATTAAAAGATTACTGGGAGAGCAACCTAATAAAGATACAAACAGGCGGGTTTTGTATAAAGAACCTCGGTTCTTCCTGCGTTATAATAGCCATCCCCTCGAGCATAAGGCGTCTGAGGAGATGGCTGCGGGGCGGATGGTTATCGGTAGCCTTTGGGGCTTCGCCTTAGTGGCTAGTGCCGACGGGCGTAGCTCTCGATGATAAGTGCCGGCGATAGCGACGTTGAGCGACCTGATGCGCTTGCTCCAGCGCGGGTAGGGCGATGGTGAGACGACGTCGATGAAGGGCTCGAGGTCGTGATGGATGCTCTACCTCTGCTGCCCATGATGATGAGGGTGATGGTCTCCGAGAGAAGTCTACTGATAGAGGTCTTCTCTGGGAGGAAGGTGCTGATGCGGACGCCGTCGAAGGAGCTCAGGAAGGCTACGCCATTCTGAGGCGATGAAGACGTGCATTTCTCCCCCAGAGCCCCCCATCGTAGCCTGTACGACCTTTGGGGAAGGATCGGCGGTGCTGGGAGCGAGGTAGGTTTCACTCCTTAAACCAATCCGCTGTGCGTATGATCACCAAGTTCCCAGGGTCTGTCCGGTCTTAGCAAGAGGGAGAGACCAGAGGTGGGTGGGAGGCCGCTACTGGGAGGTGAAGATACACGAAGAGGGCTGAGGCTGGCGTATGAACTGACAATGGGCTCCAGTCGAAGCTCGGGGACGACCTTCAGGCGTCGAGGGCGGTCACCGGGGAGCTCTGAGTTACTCACCTTGGTACATTGCCTCGCCGACAAGGAGAAGCTTCACAGGGGAAGGCGTCAGCATCTCCCTGTGAGCTTGATCCCCAGCGACGAAGCATCGCTGGCGTTTTTCTGGCCGCCTCATGGAGGCTACGTGGCAACCTGAGCTCGCTCTTACTCAGCATCGAAGCGCACTTCCTTGAAGGCATAGGCACCCAAAGCATCCTCCTGCTGTAGACCAGTCGTCCTCATGGCTTTCATCCTTGATCTGAGCACGGAACCGTCACCGACGTCGGTGAAGAGATGTTCTCGACGGCAGAGACAAGCTCTACAGTGGCGGTAAAACTTTTGCAGCGCCTGAGGAGGAAGTTGCAGGAGGCGTGAGGTTCGTATGTGCGGTGACGAGTACCTCAGGTCTGAGATTACGACCCAGACTGAGTGGAGGGAGACCGCTAGGGTAGCTCGGGGTTACTTGCTGTTGATGTTCATCCTGATACTGATGACGGAGGCCCATCTGCTGCCCCTGTCAGACCATGCCTCTCGATGAGGATACCCTGAGAGCTACGGTCCCGTAGAAGATATCATTAGCCACTGACGGTGAGCTTTGAATCTCTGCCTGGCCTGTCATGTGTAGGGCGAAGGTGCGTACCACCACCATGCTGCGAGCTCGAGACAAAGGAACTGCTGTCAAGCTCAGCAAGTGCTCTGAGCGGTGGAGGAAGGAGTAGAGGGTGAGGCTGTCCGGACGTGATGTCCAGGTATTGCCACTGCATGTGTTCTCGACCTGCTGTCTGCCGCGACAGACGACCGTGTGTAGCTGAGGTAGGGTGTGCCCAGAGGTTGTCTTGATCAGGTGGCACATTAGCCCCCACCTGATCAATGAATCTGAGGAGTGAAGTGTCCATGGTAAGGTAATAGGGGAGAATTCGGTGGCTTAGTCTGCCCCCTGCGGGAGGAGCGTACATGGTGCGTACCCGCTGGTGAGCTTAGCCGAGGCTTCTGTTCCATGAGAGGCGGATGAGTTGCCTGAGGAGGGGTAGGGAGGTCACGATCGAGTGTAGACCGTATTCCAGTACTTTATTGAGGTGATAGCTCATGACTGCATCGTACCGAGCTCTTTAGCTCTTCGACTCGGTCGGGGAGCACTTTTAAGGAGGTTCTAGCTCGCCCCTCACCAGGAGAGATAGCGAAGATACGATCGACGACCTTGAAGATGACCAGGTCCTTCCGAAGGGCATGCTGGACTCAAGGATGAGGGAGCGAAAGGCAGAAGTCCTGAACTGCTCGATGTCCATAGATACGCTGATTATCCTTAATTTTGCTTCGCATAAGGCCTTTAACCAGAGGATAGTGTCCCAAGGCCCGTGCTATGTAACAAATGTATGAAAAAAAATCCTGTGTTTGCGGTTAACAATGCCTTGCTAAGCCTCCGAGATGGCTATCCTAGAGACCGCAGCATAGAGATCATCAGCCTCTGACCTCCAGTGCCAAGTGAGGAGATCCCCGAGACTGCTTGATACCTAGAGGGCAATGCCCCGATCAAGGCTCGCTATGTGTGGGAGCACTACGGCCCCTATTGCTTCTGCTGACGATACAGGGACCTCGAGGTGGAAGCTCGGTGGTGCTCCTGTCTCACTCCAGCACGCCCGCTGAGAGCATGCTCCTTCTGAGGACAATGTCAGCCTCCTGCTAGAGCGCCTCTCGGGAGTAGCTGCACCTCGGCGAGCACGCTTCCGCACGGGTGATCGCCTCATCGACAAACATACGGGACCCACTTCTTCGAGGGAAGTGTTGACGGAGAGATCACCCGTGAGCGCCTCGGGGGACCACGGCTTGCGCTATGACCTCCTCATCTTCCGTCCCGAGGGGGTCGGCAGGAGACGTTCGCCTCAGCCTACCGAGCAGGAGAAAACAGCATGAGCCACCGTGGTCGGGTTGTCACAGAAGCTCGCTCGCTATCTGCAAAGCGCTCCCTTTAGCACCTAGCTCCATACTGCATCTTACCCTTAGTCCATGAAGTCCCTACCTCGGCCTCGCCTCCTCTACCTCACCTCCACTTTCATCCCACAGAGGGCTCTTCTTACTAGCGAAGCATGATCCTCTGCTGTATCGTGGTGATCATCGCCAGCTATGTGGGTCTTCCTGCCTCGACCATCAGCAAGACGACCAAGCGCCTCGGCCGTGGTGTTGTCTCGCCGTCTCGCTCTGTCGCGTGATTTAAAAGCGTGAGGTCGGGAGCACTCAGCTCGGACGCACCCTGTGTCGTCGTAGCCAATCATCAGAGCGCTTCTACGATATCTCACAGAGCTCAATGCCCATATAGGTATCCCTTCAAGTGGGTGATGTGAAGCAAGAGCCCGCAGCATCCCTGATGGCAGGTAAGGGCCGCGAGGCAGCGCACTTCATCTTCGTCGACGAGACCAGCCCTCGATCGCCCAGGACGACACAGGATGCTAAGAAGGTGCTCGCTACGGGTAACTCCTGATCTTCATCTTCCCCACAGCCAGCCGGTATTTGAGTGATGGGCGGATGACCGCTTTTAAGCATGGGAGCCTTCGTCATCGCATCCGAGCTTGATGTCCTCATCCTACCGGTCACGATCGATGGAGCCTTCCTCGATCCTCCTCGTGGTAATGTACCCTCACCCAGGACGAGTCACGCTGACCATCCATCTAGCCCTCCACATGAGCGAGCAGGCCGAGCCACCCAGGCACATACCTGCCTCTCGGCACGTTCAGCTCCAGCAGATGATCGCCCTCAGCTCTTCCCGAGTCAAAAGTAGAGACCAGCTTGCCTCATACCTTTCTGTAGATATGGGCTTAGCCCCCAGCCGAGGTGAGAGTCTCCGCTTACTGAATCTCATGCTTGCCCCTGCCCCACGCCACAGAGGGTGTAGGAGCGGGGCAAATCGTAGGTATCATGAGCAGGTCCGCAACCTTTTCCCTAAGTCTAGCGTTTAATGGGTGGTATATTACCACCATTCACCATTTAATAATTATATCCCATGAAGAGAACTTGGCTTTCTTACCTCGCCTCCCTCCTTCGCTGTCATCAGCCCAGCGTGAGCGATCGCATCATCCAGCTGAACCAACTCCCCTAAGGTTGCCCAGCTCGTCGCTCACGAAGTACTTCGCCGGACGCACTGTGTCCCTCGTGAAGGAAGATCGTGAGTTCAGGACAACCTACGACCTCACCTTCTCCGATGGTACGGGAGATCGAGTTCGATGCACGAGGGGTGGAGGAAAGTCGATGGCAAGCATACGGCTATCCCTACCGCCTTCATCTGCTCAGATCATCAAGACGCTTCAGCCAGCTTGCCATGCGAGACGCCATCGCATGATCGAGCGCAAGGGACGTGGGCTACAAGGTAGAGCTGACCTCGCATCGAGGCGTACTTCAACGTCGCTCACAGCCGGTTCGTTACTGACGACTAATTCATTTCTAATTATTAACCTCACAATCAATCCATGCACATGCAGATTCGTCCTCTAGCCTCCTCGTAGGAGCGCTCTCCGCAAGGACGCTCAGCCCAAAAAGAAAGCACTACCAAAGCCAGCCGTAGCTGCACAAGCCCCATGGGGGAAGCTAAGGAGGCTCCGCTTCCAGCCTATGGCAGCTCCCCCTGCGACCGATGCTCTAGCACCTGTCATCAGCAAGCGCACGGTGAGCTCCACTATGGGAAGCACCTCGTCGCTAAGCAAAATAAGCTCAACAAGCTCGTCCGTGATCAAGGGATCAAGGAGCGTGATCTGGTACGCCTTGTCCAGACTTCCCTCAGGGACGGTCTTTCGACAATGCCGGTCAGCTCCTCAACATCACGATTCACTTTGCGCGTTCACGCCCCACGCTGCGGGGATGACCCTGAACCTACGAGTAGACTCCGTGAGGCGATCGAGAGGAGCCAAGAGCTTGCAGACTTCCAGGCGGCCTTTGAAGTGCTGGGAATGAGATCTTGGCTCGCGGGTCTGGCTAGCTACAGACAAGGACGGACGACTCTCCATCAGCAAGAATACTAATGCTGGTTCGCCTGTGACCAGTGGGCTTATCCCCATCCTCGGTATCGATATCTGGGAGCATGCCTACTACCTTGATTATGAGAACCGCCGTGCCGATCACCTTCGAGAGGTCTGGAAGATCATCGACTGGGAGATCGTGGGTTGCCGCTACTGGAGCGTGCCGAGGCGTGAAGCTCAGGCATCGACTCCATCCTCTTTCTCCTCAGAGCGGAGGCTACCCCAATACTTAGGGGTAGCCTCCGCTATTTTTGGCTTGAGTGAAGCTCTATCGTGGCGAAGTATCGCTACCGCTTGATGAGCCCGAAGTAGGGGGATATGCTGAGGTAAGCCTCGATATAGGAGCCGTTACTGTGCGTCGAATGGGGTGCACCCAGACTCCCCTGAGAGCTCCGAGGGCTAAAGTGCCCTCTCGATGATGCTGTAGCCAGCCCAGGAGAGGTAGCGTGATGATGGCTGTGGACGGCCGCGTCCTGCTCGTCCGAGGCTCTGTACGAGCGGGCGTGCCGAGGACGCTGACGAGTCCGAGCCATACCAGCTAGCTGCTCCGTGCGCCAGCCTGTATCGGAGGCTAGTCTCGGCACAGATCCCAGCCTTTGTCCAGAGGGTAGTGTCCCCGCTGACTATGAAGGCGCCGCAGACCGCGAGCGAAGGGGTCAGCGGGTGTCTCTGAGCTGAAGTGATGCTCAGGCTAGGCCGAGGGCAGAGCTGAGTTATGTGTGCACGGTGTCTGCTCGCTCATTGAGCATCGCCCCCTCGGTGATGTGCCAGCGCCTGGAGTTGTAGCTCAAGCTGGAGCGGGAGGAGAGGGGGACTGCTCGGACATGAAGACCGAAGACGAAGGCCTGATGGTGTCGCCCTTTGAAGATGAAGTTTCCGCCAGTCGACCCATGTGTCGAGCTGGGATGCTTCCCTCATAGCTGTATCTGTAGGCCCGTCTCGGGGTCGGCGGTGAGGTTGAGTCTGGGGCTGTAGAGCGCGAAAGAGCGTCGTGCTTTGGCTCCATCCCCGAGATGTCCTAGGAGGATAGCTAGCCCCTGCACGGGGCTGGATGGAGGCACTGGAAGAAGGGGCTAGGACACGGAGGCGAGTATAGTTCTTCCCATCCCCACGCCAGTAGGGGGAGGTCTTGTAGGCCAGCGCTGCAGGGTAGCGGGAGGCCCCCAATACTGGTGGTAGAGGCCGAGACGAAGCTCGATAGGTAGCTCTGTCTCGGCTGTAGCTCGAGGTCCACCTGCAGGCGGTAGCCCGGGGAGGGTATAGTCGGTGACGAGGTCCGAAGCATATTCGTCATTGCAGGGAAGAAGCTCTCGCCGAGAGTGCGTAGGCTAAGAGGTCTTGAGTCGTGGAGGATTGGGTGACGGAGGGCTTCTCGGCAGTAGGTCTGTGCTGAGAGTGAGGAGGGCGGTGCTGAGGCTGAGGAGGGAAAGCTCTCATCTGAGGAGAGTCATAGATCAATGTCGGGCAAATGATTAGAGCAAAGATAGAGCATATCGCTTGACTCTCGTGAGAGGGCAGATGTGCTACACTCAAGGGGTGGATATGGCGTGTCCGGTTCATTATCGTGATTTCTCCGTGGCAGGGCATTTTATGGAGGAGGGCTTCGAGGCATTTTTAACTTTGCCCCCACCAGAAATATATAGGTCGGCCTCTCCTCACCCAGAGGTGCTCTGATCTAGAACCATTATAATCTTCTATCCTACGATATGACCTCTTCACTTACCCTTTGATGGTCTTAGCTTTCCTAGTCCCTTCCTTCGCCCTCAGAGCCGAAGAGAGACAGGATAGCTCGCACTACGGAGATCGACCAAGTCGTCATCCGCTCCTACGTCCCACAGCGCCCCACGGCACCCCTCAGGGCAGTCCTCCTCGTTAACCCGGCTCACAGGCGCACCCAGCTCAGCATCGCGTGCAGAGGTCGCTCGATCTCACCAGTCGCGTGCAAGTCTCTTCGTGCTGACCTATGGGCCTCTGCCAGCGCAGTGCAGCTGATCCACCTCCGTGGAGTGGCAGCAGTAGCGGGCAGACCATCGGACCTCACGCCGACGGCGTGCCCGTGCCTCAATAAGTCGGGCTTCAACTTTGACACCCGGATCCCTCGGCATCGAAGTCCCACGATGGACAGGTGACGCCTCACGGCGTAATGCTGTCAGCGTCGATCATCAACTACTGGCACCTGTTCGGCCTTGACCATCCAGGGGAGAAGCCTGTGTGACCGTCGCAGAGTCACCAGCCCTGATGAGCCCTCGGTGGAGCAGGGTGCACGCCTCCTCTGTCGAAGCTCGGGCCGAGCCACGGCCTCCGAGGGACGACTGCAGGGGCACTTCTGCTAATGAGACTCGCCAGAGCCTACTGCAGGACAGCCCGACATGCTGCCTCTGTGAAGCTGGAGTACCGCCCTCTGTCCCAGCGCCGACACGGCTCTGAGCTTCCGACTATGAGCGTCAAGGCTTCCCTACCGCACGGACGACAGACCAAGCAGCTCCCGCCTGGCAGCTGAATGACCCGAGACCCACGAGATGTCATATACGGCCACCCTCCACACCTCCTGAGCTACAAGTGGGCGAGCGTACTGTAGCTCCAGTCCGCCACGAGCCACCAGTACCCTACGACCAGCACTCGTGCAGGATATGGATGCGCCTCGTAGTCGCTCTTCCACGTCACCCAGCAGCTCCGTGAGCATGGACTGACCCAGGAACTGGATCCCAGCAGAATATCTGCTAAGCTGAGTCTCTACGCTGCTACATGACTGGAGCGTCGGCCCTTCGGCTACCACGATGTGCTGGGCGCCTGGAGGCGCCTGGCCACCTCCTCGCCGCGCAGGCTGAGCACCATCATCAACCTGACCAAGGCCTCCTGCCGTCGTGCCCCTGGTGGCGCCTGGACCTCAGTCTACATCGATCCCACCTGCCTCGGAGCCAAGTCCAACCTCAACAGCTTCCGTACAGTTCGGACTGGGGGTGAGCGCTCATCGCGAGAGTGCACTCCACCCTCTCCCAGCATGGACGATCACAGGCGGCCTACGTCTCGACCATGAGCAACATGCGATCAGCGCCATCTCCGAGGGCTGGTGAACCGCGGGTCAGGTATCTCGGCACGAACCGCCCGCTGGGTGTGTATGAAGCCTCCGCCCATCTCGAGACAGCAGTCCGTCGGCTACTGGCATCTGATCCCCAGGACTCCTCTGTCTCCCTGGCGCCCCACGGATCGACCACACGCCTATAAGCTACCATCACCCGGAGTGGGCTGAAGAGACGGGCGCTTCAATGTGAGCAGTCCTCCTTCTCCGATCTAGGTCTCGACGGCGCAGCAGCAGGATCTGGCAAGCGCGCATCTTCATGCAGGTGGCTTCTGATCCTGCACACGCATTCCCTTCGCGCACGACCCACAAGCCCGAGCACAGCTGGAGCCATGAGCTGATGCGCCACCACAGCCACACCCAGGGCTGGATCCTCTGCCCAGCCCATTCGACGCAGGTGCGAGACCTCCAGCCGACACGCTTCGTCGCCCGGGGCCGGTCGTCGTATGGTGGCAATGCCGGTGCTTCCCGTACGCTGGGCGTCGAACTCACAGCCTCGAAGCGCCTCTGGTCTTCACCCGAGCACAATATCCAGCTATAGCCTCACCGACGTCGCTGCTTCACCGAAGACGTGAAGACGGCTCCTCGGGGCAACTTCGTCCCTCTATCCCCGCCACATACTCATGTAGCGTGATGCCTCCTCCACGAGCCCATCATCGCTCGAGACTGAGTCCCTCGGTGAGGTAGAGAGCGCAGGTATCGGTGGAGGTCTACTGGCGTGAAGACACCCGGCCAAGGAGCCCACAGTCCACCCTCCGAGCTCGCTCTAGGTGTTAGCTACCGACGCTATACGCTGCGGTGTGGGGTGCAGAAACCTCCCAGACAACCCTGATCGTCTCCAGGCAGCCTCGGGCGACTCTATCAGACCTCATTCGTACGCTCGGCCTTGACCTCTCCGTGTGAGGATCTAGTAGCCCGAGCGTCAGAGCAACCCAGAGAACACGACCGTGAAACCCTAAGTCGTGCGGTGACTGCCCTCGGGAGAGTCTCGTCACCGCTTTCTCGTTTCTATGCTTCCCCCAGTGCCTCCCCATCATGATCATGCCTTCTTACATTAGTACTCTGTCCATGCCTCCCCGAAGTACCCATGAATGGTCGGGTGAGGCATGAATGGTCCTCTTCGACCCATGCATGGGGTACTAGCAGGGAGGATGATTTGACCTTATATCTTGTATAGGTGTCGGTGTTATCCTATCAAAGCCCGTCTCGGGCGTGGCGCTCCCGGAGCCCAGGGGCTCGACAGATCGGAACGAGGGTAGATTGAGGATGGATCACGGGGGTGAGGGATGCCCATCCGATGTCGCTCGCTGTGAGCTTACCAGAGACGTTGATTTTGTTTTTCGGTTGAAAAGCTGTATTTTTGATGCCGAAAGGCCTTTATCCTCTACTAGCTGACTCCCAAGGGACCTGCCTGCCAGGACGCCTCTAGGCTCGGTGAAGGAGCGCTCAGCCTGGGCACCTCCCCGGGCCCCACGGTAGGGTAGTGCTCCCCCAGGCCGAGCCCTCGATGCTTCCGGATATACTTTAAAGGAACGAGAAGAAACGAACAAATAGAAACCTAACTAACTCACAAAAACAACTCGACATGACGAAAAGTTATTCGCAAATCGCCAAGTTTGCCTCGCGTGGGTCTCTCCTCAGTAGGCATGGCTAACGTAGCCTGTACGGCCCAGAACGCAGATAGCGCTGCTGCCGCCGCACGAGACAGTGTCAGATTCACATGCTCCTCGCCGCTGACTCATCTGCCGCTACTGCTAGCCGACGCTCGCTAGCCGCATGAGCAGTGTCGCCGTGAAGAAGCTGCCGCTGAAACCAGCGTCCACCAGGAGCTCAAGACCAAGTTCATCGAAGTGCTGCACTTGGCGGCTACAACAATCGCCATCGCCCCTCATCCTCGGTCTGGCTATCTGCCCAGAGCGATCATCTCGCCTCAACCTCGGCTAACGTCAACCCCGTGACAAGCTCCTGCGCGACATCGTGAGCAGGCTCTCGTCAACGAAGGCAACAGCAGAGAAAGGCGCATAAAGGACATCGCTTCGTACCATTACACGCGGTCCGACTGCGCATCTCACCGCCTACCAGGCTCCTGCGTGCTGACCAGGGTATCGACATCCGCAGAGAAAGTCTGTCGTCTCACGCGGTGCGCACAGGGTGGCCTGCCTCGAAAAGAACCCCTGGATCACGCCTTCATCGCTATGGCTCCTTCGCTCGGCGATACGGTCGTAGTATGTGTCCAGGCTCTCTCAGGACAACATCGAAAAGGTCGGTAGAAGACCAGCCCAACGGTCGTCGCTGCGGTGTGCCAGCGTCGCCTGTATCACGACCATCGGCGGTCTGGTCGTAGCCCGGATCCTTCAGGTCTCATGGCATATCATCTCTCTCTCGTCGAAGCATCTCAGCGCATGGAAGACGCCTCCATCACGCTGCTTGACCTGATCGCAGCACGACGCCAAGAAGAACAAGTAACTCCACCCTGTAGTACAACAATAAAGACATGGCTGTAACATAAGATACGGCAGGTATCCAGCACGACTTTATTAGTCCTCACAGCGTCAGCGCGTACCGATCTTCGTCCCTCTTTCGCCGGAGGCTCGGAGCTCGACGCCATGGCAATAAGCGATCCATGCGTGTCACGGGTATCTCATACTCACTGACCTACTTTCTCTCTTCCCGTAACACGGTCCTGGCGGACGCTCTTACTTCGCGCTGACGTAATATCATATCGGCCTAACAACGAGACGAGACGCTCGTCGCGCAATGCCTCCGATCTGTAGCGTCGTCGCCTCGTCGTCCACCATCGCTATCGCATGCGTTATCGGTGAAGCGTGCAGGCTGGCCATCAAGTGCCTCTGTGACGAAGCTTCTGCAGACACGCACACCAGTGGCCAGCTTGAAGGTCACCGATGTGTGGCTCTACTCCACCCACGTCCTCAATGTCATCGCCACGCACCGGTGCCGTCATCCGGGCGCGTGTATCCAAGATGAGCCTGGTTAGCAAGTGACGCGTAATCAGTAACCAGTCAGAACGATACGGCGGCCATACGAAAGAAAGACCTTGCATCTATACGATCAAGATCGTCGCTCATTGATATCGCTTTCTTTATGCTGCTTATCTCTCTTTGATTACAACTTCAATGGATACCGATAAGCTGAAGAGGCGTCTCGCCTCATGGCATTCCAAAGCAGCAGAAAGCAGCAGGGTGGATCGAGATCACCCTTGACTCGCAACATCGATGCGACTCCTTGGTCAACCGCGCCGATGAGATCGTGATCTCGCGCAAGGATGCGCGCGCGTCGACCAGCTCATCCCCGTCAAGCTCAGGAAAGCAGCACGCGACACGCTGCTCGAGTTCCACGCGAACCCTGACAATAAGCTCCTTTCCTGCCAGAGCTTGAGCGTCGTGGGAGATCGAAGGGCTGTGTGAGCGCACCGCATCACCTACTGGGTACGCTATCTCCGGATCAAGAAATGAGGCTAGAGACTCAGCTACCAGCAGTACGTCGATGTCCAGAACGAGCTCATCAAGGCCTACACGAGGTATCCGGGCACCTGCGCTTCGTCAGAGGAGCCTGCGCACACGTTTTCAGGCGCTGCACCCCTTCCGCATGAAGAAGTCCGTCCACGGGATGGCACATCCCATGCACACTGAGATGGCACTCTCTGACCTTGCAGAAAGTAAGCAAAGACAATGGGTAAATCTCAGTAAACTCAGTGTGGGCGGAGATGCCTGTTTAGCCACTTCGTCCCTCCCTGACTTGGTATTTCGCCTTTCCTCTTCTTCATACCACATGGTTACCACCATCCGTGAGGCTACTTCCTTGAAGGTGAGCTTCGTTGATCTGCCGCTGGCTACCGAGCTGACCAAGCTCGAAGAGTCGCTCGTTACCTTCATCTATGTCGTCGGTAAGCTCTCAACAAGGAATACCGCGAGATGGGTACGGGTTCACCGGCATGATCCAGCTCAACGACCAGGTCACGCAGAATCCCACGGCTGCATGCACAGCGCAAGCAGTCTGCAGTCAAAGATCAAGGACGCGCGTCGCAATCTCATGCAGGTCTCACTTGCAGGCCGACAGGAGACGAAGATGAACATCATCTTCTCAGATCAAGAAGCAGCCCTGTCGCGCCAGACGCACTTAACTCAAGCTACCGCCTGCACGCGGCCAACGATTGTCCGGATAGTCGTCACGCTTCCTCTCCGAGCACTAGAATCACGTAGAGCCCTCCTCCCAGCGCACTCCGTGTGTCTCGCCTCTCCTTTGTCCCCTCTACTCCTGCCTCACACTATACTCCCGATCGCTCACGAGAGCGTGTCACGAGCTAGATCCTCTCGAAGCAGTGACTGCTCGGAGCGCCTCTCCCTGGAGACTCGCCTGCGGCTTATGGTACTCTGGCAAGTGCTCCACCTTCCCTTGTAGAGACGCTAGATGCTCCGCATGCAGGTCAATTCGCACGCACATGCAGCATACACATCCGTATCGACCATGAAGCGAATACTCACTCTGGCACTCTGCAGCCCCGGCTCGCCCAGCACTATCGCGCGGGCAGGAAGGCGACACCTGGCTCCGCTCACCAGCAGATCAGCCCCGGCTGCCTCGCACGACGCCTTTCTGCCACAAGGCGCGAGACATCTACACCGTCCGACGGCTGCGGGCAGGCACGGCACTGCCTCACCTCCAATGCCGCCTACGACGGCACGCCTTCCATCTGGACTCCCCGACAGCACGTTCAGATCGCCTTCTCCGATCGTGAGGAGCAAGGACGCCTATATCATCAACGCTGACGGCTCAGTCACGTCGCCCGACCCACAATAGCGAGGCGGCTTCCCAGCCTCCCCTCGATGACAACACACCCTTCCAGTCCCGCATCATCCCTTTGCGGTAGTATCGGGCTGATGTGATGTCTCTGACCGGTCTGTCCAGACCCCAATACTGTCCAGATCCGTAGTTCTGAGCAGCACCCAATTTAGTCTTTGATCCCGTGGTGGGCAGATGCTCACACCGGATGTCAAGGGCTATGAAGATGTCTGGCGCAGCATCGCTGTCTCTCCTGTCACCCGAGATATATGGCCTGCGACAAGGATGGCAAGCATACCAAGCTCACCAGCTTCGGCGGAGAAGACCGTGAATGTCAACTGTGACCGCTGTGGTGGCTTCTATCTGAGCGAACGAGGTGGTAGCTTCAATGTCTTCCACCGCTCATCGGCCACGGCTACGGCCCAGGATGAGAAAATTCCTTCACCCGCAATCCAGTCCGCTTCCTCTCCATTGCGTCCAATGGGCATGCTCTGCTGGCGGCTACGACGGGGAGATTCACACACAGATGCCTGGTGCTGCCCTCAGAAGGTAGCTATCTCCATCACCCGTGACGACGAAGAGCCTCAGCTGGTGCGCAAGACCCCTGAGACAATATTCGACTTCGCAGTAGCTAGAGGTCATGGCGCAGTATTCGTAGCGAATGGCGATGTTCGTCACGGCTACGGACCAGCACGATCACACGCCGTATCACCGACACACCCGAGAAGAAGCGTAATATCGATATTAGCCCCGACGGACGCAAGCTGGGTCTATGCTGCTGGAGCATGGTGGGTGAATATCTACATGACTGAGCTGACCCGGCAAGGATGATCCTGCTCTTCACCTATGCAATGCATCACAAGGAGACCCAGCTGACCAAGAATAAGCGCTTCCTCCAGCCTCTCTTCTTCTCACCTGATGGTACTCGTCGCCTGGGAGATCGTATGGGTATCTTCGTCCACGACCTCAAGACGGGACGGGACCATCAGGCACTGACAAGAAGTACACCACTCCTACACCGGATGCTTTGGGACTTCTCTTTACACCTGAGCCCAGACGGCAAGTGGATCCTCCGAATATCTAGGGCATGGTGGCTGGAACCATGGACTGTGCTCTGGTGAAGGCCGATGGCTCGGGTGAGGTGATCAACCCATACAGAGGCTACACAGAGGGCAGTCCTAAGTTCGCCTTCGATGGCAAGGCTGTCCCTCTTCACTGGACCGTGCTGCCACTGCAGCCACGGGAGCTGGGGGTTCGAGCGTGACTACCACTTGATGTTCCCTCGATCGTGAGGCCACGTAGACTTCAAGCCTCCAAGAGGACCGGGACATGCAAGGAGCTCAAGGAGGTAGCAGAGAAGAAGGACGATGCTAAGCCTGCGAAGAAGACCACTAAGGGTCGTAAGCAAAGGCTGAGGTCGAAGCTCGCAGAGGATAAGACCTCAAGCCTGACTTCACTGATCTCGATGCCCCGCACCGTACGTCTGACCTGCGCTTCGGATCGCCTCCGATGCGGGTGATCAACGAAGATGGTCAAGCCCTACCGCTACATCGCTCGCTATGAGTCTACCCATGATCCTGGGAGTATGATTCACTTACCCAGGCTACGCGAAGCATCACCTCGGATGTCGGCGGTGGCGGTGTGTTGTCCCGGAAGGATGGTACATTCATCTATGTCGGACGCACAATGGCCCCAACAAGCCTGATGCGGTACGCCTGCCAATCACCCTTCGCAGCGAATTAATCACCGCCTGCAGCTGAGCGTGCCAGGTCCCAGATCACGCTTACCAGCTAGTGAAGGAGAAGTTCTACGACGTCAATCTCCACGGCGTCGACTGGGCATACTATCGGATACGTACAAGAAGTTCCTTCCTACATCGACAATGATGAGGACTTCGGTGAACCCTGAGTTGAGTTCCCTCGGCGAGCTCAATGCTCGCACAACGGGCGCTCGTGTTCATCCTTCCTGCCATGCACAGCAGACCGATACTTCGGTGCATACTACGATCAGAGCTACAAGGGCGATGGTCTCAAGATTGAAGAGATCCCAGCTGGTGGTCCTCTTCACACTTTCGGCGACAAGATCCACGCCGGTATGGTCATCGAGAAGGTCGATGGCGAAACGATCTTCGCGGATAAGCCCGTCGAGCTCTATCTCAACGGTAAGTGTAGGCAAGCAAAATTCAGCGTGTCCTTTCTATGATCCTAAGACGGGCAAGCGCTTTTGAAGAGTTTATCCGCCCCATCAGCCAGTCCACCCAGAAGGAGTTCTTTCTTCCGTCGCTGGAGAAGCAGCGTGAAGAGCTTGTATAGCTCAGTGGTGCCGTAGCTTCACGTCGTCAGCCGCGCAGATAGCTACAGCTTCCGTGAGGCCTACAAGAAGCCTCGGTAAGTACCGCAACTATGACGCTGTGATCGTCGACACCCGCTGCGGTGGTTGGCTCCACGAGGACCTCGCCTTCCTGCTCAGCGGTAAGCTCTTACCAGCGCTTCACCCCACGTGGGCAGTACATCGGCGATGACCCTTCATGTAGTGGATCAGCTTCAGCTGTGTCTCGTCAGCGAGGGGAACCATAGCAACGGGCTATGGTTTCCTGGTCTACAAGCACCTGGGCATCGGTAAGGTCATCGGTACGCCAGTGGCAGGGACGATGATCGCCGTCTGGTGGTCGCAGATCAATCCTTACATCGTCTTGGTGTTCCCCAGACCACTTGCTCGGACCTCGATGGCAACGCTATGGAGAACCGCACCCTTCAGCCCGATATCGAGGTCTACAATACGCCTGCCAACTACGAGTCTGGTCACGATGCTCAGCTCGTCCTCGTGCTGTCGAAGAGATGATGAAGACCATTGGCCCCAAGGCTACAGAAGCAAGCCATTCTTCCTCCTCTACCCTTTGGTAAAGTCACTACGTCCTCCTGAGCTCAGTGCTCGGGGAGGATGTGCTTTTTATCTTCCTCTCCTGCGAGTTAAGGGTAGACTCGGCGCCTTAGAGCGTCATCCTCTCCTTCACGAGTTCAGTTTTTGGTGGGTGGTATGATTGAACCAAGGGGGGAAATAAGTTCCATTTTTGAGGCTCTGGAGCAAGGGGTTCCTCCAGAGGGAAGAAGTCCTCTTCAGTTTGCCCTTTCATTGGGGAAGTAATTTTCGTCTTTTAGCTTGCTTCTAACCCTTCGGATGGAGACTTCTGACTTCAAAATAAAATCCCATGGTAGGTCGCACTTAGTGACTCCACTGTAGGTCGTCTTCACGACCCACAGTAGGTTTTTTCGGCGATCTACTGTGCACCTTTTGCCCCTTGCTAGGGCGCATGTGAGCGGGTTCTGAGATACGCTTTATCTCAGCCTACATCCCACGCTTGACTTTAGGCGCGGTGAAGCGATAACTGGCTGATCATCAGCTTCCTTCGAAGATCTTAGTGAAGACGGAGAGAGAAGAAATCATATTCCCAAGTTTCTCCCTTGGGGCTACTACTCCAAAAGCTTAAGGTATTAGCCCCAGATTTATCCTAGGGGATAAGGGGAAATTGCATTATTTCCTACCTTTGTGGATATAAGTAATCAATTCACCAAATTGAACTATTATGGCGTAACTGACAAAGAACGGTTACTGAGCCGAATTTCCGCCATTAGCACGCAGGAATGGAAGGACAAGATCGTGAGCCGACCTGAAGGGAGCAGACTTCGAGCGCGCCCGTCTGGCGCACCAACGAAGGATCCACAACGTCAGCTTCTACCGCCGCCGCGTGAAGACCCTCGAAGGTCTCTCGCACCCCACGCGTGATGCCTGCAGAGCACCCCCATGTCCGTCTCCACGCGTCATGGACAATGAGTGGCCTCGTCCGCCAGGACATCACACGTCACCGATCTTACAGGAAGCAAACGCTAAGGCAATCTGGAGCATCCTCAACAAGTGGACCTCCTCGCCGCCCAAGAAGCCTCCGTCATGATCAGGGTCAACGAAAGACACGCGCCGCTCCTGCTCAAGGGCATCATGCCCGAGTAAGCGATCGAGCTCAATCCTCCTGTTGCTGCATCCGTGGCTGTAGCAGCTGAGCTCGGAGGCGAACTGGCCGCTCACCTCACCGGAAGCTAGGAGCCGACGTAGCAGTGCATGTGCGTCGATCAACTTCGGTCCCTTCAAGAAGCAGCTCGTCAAGGGTATCTTCTACTTTCTAGTGGTCGCGTAGACGCACCCGCCTGCTCGACGCTGATCCGCCCCTCTGCCTCGCTACCGCGCCCCTGACGGTCAATGCACTCAACACTCAATAACGCCGGTGCTACATCTACCAGGAGCTGGGCTTTGACGCAGACTTGCGCTGTTGGAGCTCCTCGACAAGCTCACCGAAGCAGGCTACTCCATCGAGGAGCGACGAGCCGCGCGAGTTCGTCTGTTCGGGCGTCGCCCAACTACTTCATGGAGCTGGCGGTTCCGCGCAGCACGCTGGCTCCTGGGCTGACGATCGTCGGCGCCTACGATGACGCGCAAGGGCGACGCAGCGAAGATCCATGCGCACGCTGCTCACCTCTCACCTGGAATAAGACCACTCTACGACGCTCACGTGAACCCTCCTTCAGCACACAGCACCGAAGACGATGTCCGCACCCGCGCGGTGTAGACCTCTGACCGTGCCAGCCCTTCGACGTCATCACCTACCAGGAGTCGGATAATCCTCCGAACGTATCGCACGCAACCAGCAGCTCCTCCTCGAAGGAAGAGTCGCACTTCGACAAGGCCGTATCGACCCTGCGCGGGCTCCTACCATATCTGAGCATCTGACCAACGCCCTACGCAGAGCAGGCTTTCTGGAAGCTCTTCCTCGCTGTCGAAGAGCTGAAGGTGGCTGCACGCTCGCTGTCGAAGCTGCAGCGTACAGAAGGCAGCGTCAACGCTAGCAACGCTGGGCGTCACGCTGCTGTCACGCTGCTCGGCGAGGAAACTTCCTCGGGACGAACGTTCCCAACTTCACCGAGAGACGCGTTGCACAGAAGCTCGCGAAGAGGTCGAGGTAGCTACGTCACAGCTGTGGCCGCGGTGCAGCCTTCGATCGAAGCTGCGAACTTCGACCGTGGTGCTTCCGAGTTCGAAGCCTTTCGTCCCTGCTACCGAACGCTCGGGCAAGGAGGTCAAGTGATCTTCACGCTCACCATCGGCAACCTCCGCCATGCGTCTGGCACGCTCTCAGCCCTCCAGTAACTTTTCGCTTGCGCGCCACGCCGCACGTTGTCCACGACAACCTTGGCTTGCTACTGTGCAGGAAGGTACACGCAGGTCCGGTCGAAGCAGCTTCGATCATCGTCCTCTGCCCGAGCGATGACGAGTATGCAGAGTCTCGCCCTCAGCGTACAAGCCATCTCGCAGGTCGCGCTGAGTTCGTCGTCGCAGGTGCTCCCGCTTGCACTGCAGATGATCTCAAGCGCTGTCGGCACCGAGAACTTCCATCAGCGTGAAGTAGCACGTGCTCGAGACGCTCCGCCACAACCACAAGCTTGGCATTAACTAATCGGTAAGCGAGACAGAAGAAATGAAACCAATAACCAAGAACATAGATATTGGGTCTGCGGGCTTTCTGCCCAGACTTGCCCCGTCGAATGGGCTTCGAAGCAGGACAACAGCTCCGTATGGCGTACCGCAGAGCAGATCCCGGTCAAGCCTGCTGGTTCCACACGGCGCGCACGACCTCGAAGGGATGGAACACCCGGACCACGCTCGGGCGATCCCTCCTCACCTGCGCGCCCTTATAGCGCATGCATGCGCTATGTCCCTGGACGATCCGCCAGCACGCAGGCTTCACGCCGACGAGAGTATCCAACGCCTTCTACCGCCGCAACCTCGCCTCTGGTCAGAAGGGCTCTTCTGCTAGCCTTCGACCGCTACCCACCGCGGGTACGACGCCGACTCACCGTGAAGTCGTGACGTCGGTAAGTGCAGGGTATCGATCCGCTCGCTGGAGGATATGAAAGGTGCTCTTCGACGGTATCCTCCTCAACAACAAGACAAAGCGGTCTCCATGACGATGGACGGTGCCGTACTACCCGTCACATGGCCTTCTACATCAACGCAGAGTCTGGAGCAGGGCGCTAAGCTTTCTGAGGAGATGGCTGGTACGATCCAGAAACGACATCCTCGGCGGGAGTTTCAGTGTGCGTAACACCCACATCTACCCAATTCGAATTCTCGATGCGTATCATCAAGCCGACATCTTTCGAGCACACGCCGCAGAAACATGCCTAAGTTCAACTCTCGATCTCCATCTCCGGCTACCACATACGCAGGAGCTGCGCTACGCAGACATCGAGGATGGCTTTACACGCTTGCTGGGACGGTCTCGAGTACAAGCGCGGCATCGCTGCAGGTATCCCTGTCGACAAGTTCGCCCTCGTCTCTCGTCCTTCTCTGGCCATCGGTATGAACCAGCCTTCATGGAGATCGCTACAAGATGCGTGCCGCACGCTGCTCTGGGCTAAGATCGTCGGTCAGTTCAACCCGAGAACCCCAAGAGCTCCTTGCCCTGCGTACGGCACAGCCAGACAAGTCTGCGTGGTCGCTCACCGAGCAGGACCCCTTCAACAACGTCGATCGTACCCGTATCGGAAGCTATGCGGCAGCGCTCGGTCAACACGCGCAGTCGCTCCACACCAACGCTCTTTTGACGAAGCTGATCGCACCGCTCTACGGACTTTTCCGCTCGTATCGCCTGTAACACCCAGATCTACATCCAGGAAGAGACCTCGATCTGTAAGGAGATCGACCCATGGGCAGGTTCGTACTACGTCGAGAGCCTGACGAACGAACTCATGCACAAGGTATGGGGCCACATCACCGAAGTCGAAAGCACGGGCGTATGGCTGGCGGCTATCGAGACCGGGTCTACCCAAGATGCGTATCGAAGAGGCTGCAGCTCGCATCACGCAGGTTTCGTATCGACTCCGTCAGCAGGTCATCGTCGGTATCAACAAGCACCGCCCCCGAAGTCAGTGATCCTATCGATATCCTCGAGATCGGACACACACGCCGTTCGTACGTGACAGCAGATCGCGCGTCCCAATGAGCTCGCGTAAGGGTCGAGACGAAGCTGCTGTCAAGGCTGCTCCGAAGCGATCACCCGCCGCAGAGTAGAGACAAGCGAGATGGTAACCTCCTCGACCCGCTGTCAAGGCTGCCGCCCGTGCGTGCTCGGCGAGATCTCTGACGCCCGCGAAAAGATCGCAGTGTCGCCAGAGCAATCATTCGTACCATCTCCGGCGCGTACTCATCAGAATCCGGCGAGGATCAGACTTCATCCTATGCCAAGGCTCTGCCAAGCAGTTCGCAGAGAAGGAAGGTCAGTCATGCATGCACGACTCGCCAAGATGGGTCAGGACGGCTCGCCGACCGTGCGGGCTGCGTCGTCGCTACCGGCTACGCTGACCGTGGCTTCGACGTAGACATGGGCCCGCCTTCCAGACTCCAGAGGAAGTCCGCTCGTCAGGCAGTCGAAAAACGACGTCCACGTCATGGGTGTCTCTTCACATCGCAGGTCACAAGACGCTCATCCCTCATCGAATAACTGAAGAAGCCACGTCCCGACATCCTCATCACCAAGCAGGTATCCCTGTCAGACCAGAGTTCCACAACGCAGGTGTCACAATATCTTCGGTCCCATTGCCATTAGTAGCTTACTCCGCGGCAAAGGTCCCTGAGATCCTTCTCGGCGAAGAAGCTTAAGACCGTAGAGCTTATCTAGCTAATAGGATGGATGCCAGCCCAAGCCTTGGCATGCATCTGTCGTGGCTAGGCGGATTGAGCCCAGAGTCGAGGCGCTAGCACCTCTCTGAGAGGGCTAGCGCCTTTTTCTTGTTCGGGAGGAAGGATGTCGGTCGAGAGAGAAGTGGCTGTCTTCCCCTGACGTGGAGCTATTCTGTGAGGAAGGAGGTGTCTGCTTCAGAAGGGGCGCCTCATCATAGAGGGAAGGAACCAGTACGGTGGGAAGTGTGATTACAAAGTAAGGAAGGACTTATTCGGTTCCGAAGGAAGGTGTATTGCTGTTCTTCAGGCATGGACAGCTGTGGTGAGGGATGCTTCAATTCTGCACTGGGAAGACGAACATGGTGGGGTCGATATCGATCTGGCGGGTCGGAAATGAGGGGACATTAACAAACGTGTTTACATTGGGTCGACGAAGAACTTATGTTAACTTCAGTAGACCCTAAGTGGTAGGTCGTTTGATCGACCCATGTAGGTTGTCATCACTACGACCTACTGTAGGTTTTTTTCAAGTGACCCAACCGTAGGTCGCTTTTTTGAGGCCCCAAAGCGCCTATATGGAAGGGCAGGAAGGCGCCTTGTCTTGAGAATCACGAGTTCTAAAAATGGGGTGGTAAGTGTGAGGGCATTTGAGGCTGAAATTAGCCCCGGCTTATAAGAGAGGAAAATAGGAGCCGACATTCCGGCTGTGTTCCCCTGGATCAGAGGGCGAAAGGGAGAGGCTAGTCGAGAAGTTCTCCTGTCAGTAAAGAGCAGGTCGGGTTTTTGTGACAGAGGCGGTGCCGCTGGTAAGGTGTCATGGAAGCTTAGGCAGAAGGAACGCTTCCTCTCTATCTAGCTGAGTAGGCTGTGAATTATGAAAGCCCTCCCTCCCTTGCTGGTGTGGTAGGGAGGGTAGCCTTCACTTGAGGGCATCGGCACCATGGGAAAAGGAGCGTCTGCTTCAGGAAATCGCCACCTTTAAGCCATACGTGTGCACTTCATACAGAGGTGCTCCTTTCACAATTCCATTATATCGGAAAAATTATGACGATAGTAACCTATTGCCTGTCTCTGTAGAGTACGAACTCTGTCGATGACGAGAACGAACGTGTCCTGATGGAGCAGACGATTCTGACCCGTCTCCCTAGAGTATATCCAGGGAATGGGCATGATGCTCCTGAGTTTGGAGGTAGTTTCAGCTCAAAGGCTGGGGATACGTTTGACTTTTGTCCTCAAGTGCGACGAAGCTGTATCAGCCCGTGACGAAGGATCCAGCCCCCGCAGATCTTTCGTGATGGCGGCGCAGTTTGATGTGCTAATGTCGAGGGCGCTACGCTACCTTCTTCACACGCCCGACGGGCAGATCGTCCGCAGTAGCGTCGTAGGATCAAGGAGGAGGTCGTCGTCATGGATCAAATCATCTTCCGGCAGGCGAAGATTCACCATCGGCCTTGGTTAAGGATGTATGACGCTACGCCCGAGGAGATCGAGCAGTTCTTCGGCGGTCACGATGGTTGTGGCTGTGGCTGTGGCGAGGATCATGAGCACGGAGCACGAGGGCGGCTGTAGTGCGCTGCAGCGTTCAATCGGCAGAGATATATCAGGCACGATGCCACTAGGCTTGTAGAAAGTCTAGGCATCCGTGCCTTTCTTTAGAGGCAATGAATACCTTCGGGACGACAGTTATGCTTGACGACCTTCGCGAATCCCATGGTCCCGCCTCCTCGGAGGTGTACTTTGGATGGACTTCCCCGTGGGCTGCGATCGACCTGAGGCTATTGAGCTGGGGCGTTTCGTCGACGGGGCGAGTCGCTCTCACTACGCCCTGTCGAGAGCCCGACCCACGCGCATCCTCCTCGGGGATTCATGAGGGAAGGACGACGGGCACCCTGCTGGCCTTCCTAGTGGAGAATGAGGACGTACGAAGTAATTACGCTCGGCTTGCCGACATCTACTGTCCTGGTTTTTCTCGACTTCACCCCATGAGGCGAAGTACGGGCACCGAGACCCACGAGGGAGGCAGGAGCTCTGCCCGAGACGGTAGTGGCCATCAGTTGGGCCATTGCCATGCAGTGGCTCACGGCGCAGGGGGGTGCGTCTATGTCACCTTCCTGTATCGGAGGTGTCACCCTAAAGGACGAAGGTTGCCGGATTAAAGGGTAGAGCTCTGTGAGGAGCAGGCTCGCTCTAGAAGGCGCTACCACATCGTCCCCACACTAGAGGAGTAGCGGAGAAGATGGTCAGAAGTCTCCACACGTGAGGCTGGCGATAGCGTGGAGGCGTGATCTCCTGCCGTGCTCACGGTCTTCTCCTGCAGGACTAGGCGAACTGCTCTATGACAAGCTCACCAGTGGTCTTGCCTCGGCGATGCTGGGGATCAATGCAGCCTGAGGCTCGGAGCTCGGCGAAGGTTTTCGCCCCGCTTCGATGCGGGATCGTGAAAGAACTAATCTCTTCCACCCTGGGCATGCCGAGGGAGGGTAGCACAGGCATCAACCGAGTGTGTGGCCGCTCGGCGGGATCACGACAGGCGCACCGCTTACCTGTGTAGCCTTCTGCCTACCTTCATTTGGCAGGTCCCCCTGCGAGACTGTGTGGTGTTGTGATGGCGGTGCGTGCGCCCGAGATCACTGTCGGCATGATCCCTGCCTCGTCTTACGCCAAGCCTGTCGTCGAGGCGATGGCAGCACTCACCCACGGATACTTACCTCCACGCTCGGAGCACCCAGCGTCAGGAGGCAGAGGACTAGATATTGCCAGCTTAGCAGCAAGGAAAGCATCAGCGGTACCATAGTGGCCTACATAGGGTTGGGATAGGCTTCCTGACCACCTTCTTCATCTTGGGCTGCTCCTGCCTCAGAGATCGGCCTGACACGTTTCGTCTGACATACCCAGCCAAGGGCTGGGATGCTGGGATGACCCATTTGATCAGTCGCTACTTCCCCTTCTTCAGAGGAACATGGAGTCGAACTCTACCGAGCAGAGATAACAACTACTTACTTCCTTACTACGCCACGTCGGTGCTGCTGGGACGGCAGTGATGATACCCTCATAACCCTCTGCCAGGGCCACTGATGGCCTCACAGGAATAGCCCCTGCTAGCAGGAATTTCATTACGCCGTCAGTCCTGCCCACCCTCTTCGCCGATGGCTACGATCTTGAGCCTTACACCACCAGCTCCTTCTGTGTCGCTGCACCCAAGGATCAAGGAGGTCCCACTGCGCGTCCTCCAGCTCGCCGTCTACCTGCTCTATGCCTCGGGTATATCGACTCCACGACGAGCGGTATGGGGCCCATCGGGAGCTTCGATCCGTATGCTCGCTGAAGTAGTTCACCCGCGGATTCACAATTCGCCTCCCTTCGGCATAACCCCGACTGGCTGTCTCACTTATGCAGAGGCTTCTACCGATAGTGCTGGCGCTCATAATCTGACCCCGGAATGCTGGCGGGACGGGCGGATCCTCATGGTTTCATAGACCGGGGGGACTTCCTGCTGGTGTCACACGATGGCCTTCTGGTATCATCGATCAGCAGAGATAACGGATGCGAGCGCCGATCCCACGTCGCCGCCCCAAAGATAGCCGAGGCGGCGAAGGCTGATCGACACTCGCGGGTGGAAGCTGCCCATAGCCTTCCACCGCCTCTACCAGCTCCCGTCAGACTCCTGATCTTCGCCATGATCCAAGTAGAACATCGACACATCTTCGCATCATGCCCGCTAACGGGACCGTTCTCCGGGGCAAGTGGGTCTTCTTCTTCCTGGCCTTTGCGAAGCTGGTGGAGCTGACCTTTAACTCCGTAGTCATACCGTCGTATAATACCGCTACTACCACTGAATGTCTACTACACCACTGCGTGCTCATCATGTCGTTCCTCTCGACGCCTTCCTCATCCCCGGTATGGACGATGGAGCAGCAATAGCGATGCTCCGACGAACATCGTCATTACGGACCCAGCAACTACTGCTGAGCGTGGAAGATGCACGCCGGGCCCTTCACCCGATCGTTTCCATGCTTCTGCCCTGCCCATTGCCTTAGTGGCCTGGGAGCGGATACGCTTCTTCCCGTCCTGCCCCTCGGTATGGCTCGACCCCTGTTCGCCTGCTGCCAGGGCTGGAAATGCCCTGTGCCCTTGCCCCAGGATCACGCGCGCCCGAACCATTGATGGGATGTTGGAGGGGAAGCCCCGCCCGCTTCCGTCGCGCTAATCACCGCCTCCCGATGGCTCATCCGATCAGCGCTCCTCACCGAGGCAAGCGCCCTCAAGGTCCTCCTCCTCTGCACCGCTGACCAAGGTGGCGGGGCGGCGGAGGGCCCGTCGGCGCTGCTCGATGCCCTGTGTTATCGTGGTGGAGGCACGCCCTGGTGCTCCGCAGGGACGGACGACGCTCGGCTCAGCCCTACGCCCCGCGTCTCTGGGCGCTTGGCTTCCTGGCGAGCGCCTAGAGATCTATCTACGGAATGACGGGAGACAGGGAGCTGCCTCTTCCAGCCCCCATCAAATGCCCAGGGCTCGACCTGAGCGAGCACCCTAAACAGAGGCAGACGTACCATTCCACCGGATCAATCAGGGCCTTCCTCCCTGCTCTTCTTCGTCGCCCCTCGAAGCTGGGCAAACCGATCTTCCACCTGCATGACCTCTGGCGGCAACGGGCATCCGTCACCTGCCCCAGAGTTCTCTCTCCTGAGGGCTCTAGCCTCTGTCCTCGCTATGAGGCGGCTGTGGCCTCTGTCCCCTCCTCGGTGGGAAGAAGCAGGAAGATCTCACGCTCGGTCTGAGGCAGGAAGGCCTCTCGCCGAGCCCCTTCAGCTATATCGCTGTGAGTCGCTCGAAGTCACCTTCGAGCGAAGCCCCTTATGCGCTCCTGAGCGGCGCTCCCTCGGTCCCACCTAACCCGATCGACCCCGGCCCTTCCTCTCCTGAGACGCCACAGCCATGCTGACACCTGAATTGCGGCAGGAGGGCGCATCTATCTGACTCTAGTTGCCGCCCTGGCTGACGACGACGTCAGCGGCCTCATCTCCCCTCGATGGCGATCGTCTGGGAGCTACAGGAGCGTCACCCTGAGCCAGCCCCCAGGATCACCCTCGTGCTGGTAGGTGCGATCCGTCGAGGGCTACTTCGATGAGCTCGCCCTGCCCCATATAGCGCTGGGGAGCGTGCGGATCACCGCCAGCTCGCTCGCATTCATGCCCCTCTCTCGGGCGCCCTGTCGACGAGCATCTGCGAGACCTTCGGCCAGACGCTTGTCGAAGCGCTGGCCGTCGGCACGCCGGTAGAGCTTCCGATGGTGGCCCTGAGGACATCATCCCGGACGGCACCATAATGGCTACTCCTGTCCCTGCCTTTGAGATGGCGCGACCTATGCCGACCGCCCGCTCAGCTCCCTCACCACGGAGACGAAGGCCGGAGAAGCCTTCTCCCCGAAGTCTGTCGAAGGAGCGCCGAGCGCTTCGGTGCAGAGGCCGTCGCTCGGGAGCCGTAATGAGCGCTACCGTGTCAGCCCCTACCACCCCTCCTCCCACCCCAACCCTCCTCACCCCCATATCTCTCGTCGCTATGCTCCCACGCATCACGATCACCGATCTGCTACAACGCCGCCTCCACCATCTCCTGCGGCCGCCGGAGCGTACAGCACAGACCCATCCCTATCTGAGTACCTCGTCATCGACGGCGCCTCCCGTGACACTACCCTCGAGCTCGTAGAGGAGCTTTTAGCCTCGGGCGAAGGTCTGCCAGCGAGCCCGATCGAGGCATTTATGATGCGATGAACAAGGCCCAGCTCAGCCACGGGGACTATGTCTGGTACGTCAATGCCGGCGATGTTTCAGCGCGGTGCCATGATTGCGGAGGATCTGCGCAGCACCGCTCGGGCGATCACCCGCCCGACGTGCTCTTACGGGATACCTGCCCGATCGATGCCGAGGACCGCGACTTGGGCCTGCGTCGTTTCGCCCGCCCCATCGCCTCGACTGAAGAGCTTCCGGAGGGAATGCTCGTCTGTCATCAGGCCTTCGTGCCAAGCGAAGTATAGCGCCCACATACGATCTCTCCCATCGCTTCTCCGCTGATGTCGACTGCGCATACGCGTGCGGAGGCTAAGGATTACCGTTTTCTACCCTGAGGTCATCGCCCTCACCTCAACGTGAAGGCACGACGACGGCCAACCATCACCTCCCCTGCTGATGCTGCTTCCTACGTGATGGGTGTCGCCACCACGGCCCTCCCTACACCCATCAGCACCTTCACCTCGTGAGGAAGTGCCAAGCGTCCGCCTCACCTCTGCGCCCTCTAGAGGCAGCAGAAATTCCCGAGGCGTTATTGGTAACGCCTCCCTCCGAGCACTGCTCTGCCTCTAGGTAGTGAGTGTAGTGCCTGGAGTGGCGCTTTTGCTTTTCTCCTCCGCCCCTGCCTAGTTTTTTTGCCCTTCCAGAGCCCCACCTGAGGAAATGGACTAAATATATCTTGTGTGGAAGACGAGTGAGGCCCTTGCCCAGGAACTTTGGTGATATTAGATCCGATCACTTTATAGCTATGGCAATTGTTTGATAAGTTTACGAAGAAGAACAACCACATCCCTTTTGTACCCCTCGTCCGTACTACCTACCATCCTCGAAGCTCGCTCAGGAAGGCTACCGCCTGATGTGGGATAAGGATGCCGCATCGTATAAGAACGAGCGCATCTACTGCCGCTTTACTATCGGGGAGGACGATCCCGAGTTCCTCGGGCGGTAATGAGCCACCTTCGAGCGTGCTGCCTTCGAGGACGTCCACGAGTCGTGGCCCTGTATAAGGCTTGCTCGATGACGGACTTCGACCAGAAGGTCAGCAAGGCTTTATATCGACGAGGATGGCGGGATGTCGTTCCCTCCGTCGAAGCCTTTATCATGGAGGGCACACCCCTGGGTCGTCTTGCCCTACGTATGAGTGAGTTTCGCCTCAACCGTCGCCTTCTTCCATCGTACACTCAAGCAACTCACCGGAGGGGCATACCAGTGTCGGAGGCCTTGACGCTAATGCCTCAGCTCCCACCTCGTGCCTGCCCAGCCAGATCTCTCTTCCTCGAGTGGTATCTCTATCAAAATGTTCTCCCTTCCCAGCATGGTACTTCTTGCTGGGCCAGCCTTGGAGAAGTGGGAGGCGACGGGCTCACTGCCCCGAGGAGCTCATTACCTCCCTCCGGCCACGCCTGCCAGCCACGGGGAGAAAGGCTACTCTTTGTAGAGCGGCGGGAAGGCTAACCCTCCTCCGCAGAGCTACAGATATTTCTACTGCATGATTGATTAGCTTGCAATTTTTGATAAGTTCACGGAAGAAGACAGAGATTCCTTTGACCCTCCACCGTACTACCTAGAATCTGAGGCGCTCTGCCAAGGAAGGCTACGTCTCAAGCGTGTAGTCAGGACACGTGTCATGGCAAGATGGATGGGCTTGTTGGTTGCTTCTTCACTGAGACGATCCAGAAAGTCTTAATGAGCGTTCTTCGAACGGAAGGACCGGGCGAGCGCTACGATGAGTACTCTGCTGAAGGCTTGGTGTCTGAAACAGACTTACAGAAGGTAAGGTTCAATTTCGGATGATGATGGCGATATCGTCCTCGCTGTAGAAGTTTATCTTCCTGGCAGTCGGCTGAGCGTCTTGCCCCAGGATGAATAGCCCTCCGCTCGATAGATAACTGCTTCCATCGTACACCTCAAGCAGATCACTGAGGAGCAAGAAGAGGGACGCAAGCTCGAAGGCGGACATCCCTAACTCCACCTTCGGGAGTCTAATGAGCTAAGAGATCTTCCTCGCGATCCCTTCCATGGTTGCCCTCCCTGCTCCCAGCATGGTACTTTGCTACCAGCCTTGGAGAAGGGAGGGCGACAGTTTTAGATCCCCGAGGGCATCCGAAGCTCCCCTCCGCTACGCTCCTAGCCACGGGGAGAAAGGCAATACCTTTGTAGAGCGGATTGAGAGCACCTACTTCCGCATCAAGCATCCATGATTGTTCTTCGATTATCCTTCAGCAATGGGACTCCTTGGCAAGTTCATCAAGAAAGACAGCACTATTCCTTCTCTCCCGCCTCCGTGCTCCCCTGAGATCGCGGAGGCGCTCACTGAGAAGGCTACCATCCCGTGCGTGATGCCGAGGTGCGGGTATTCCATGAGGAAGAAGAGATCCTGCTGTTTCTACTACAGCGAAGAAGAGCCTGACTTCCCCTCCTCGTACAGGCTACCTCGAGCGAGGAGCTCGATGAGTCGATGACCGAAGCCTGCATCGGCTTTGTGCTCAGCTTGAATAATAAGCAGAAGGTGAGCAAGGCTTATATCGATGAGGGAGGGTGATGTCGTTGTAGCTGTAGAGACCTTCCTTTTGCAGTGTGCCCTTGCTCCCCCTCAGGCCAAGAGCATGAGCTGTGCTCTAGGTGGTACTAGCCTCCTTCTACGATATCCTCGAGGGGATACTGAGGGAAGAAGGCGAAGTAGGCTCAGCAACTACCCTTATGTGGCGGACGAGGATGTTGTCCCTAGTCTCAAGAGTCCACGACCCATTCAGGTTACCTTCATTTGTTATGTCATTTCTTTGATAAGTTCAAGAAGCAGGAGTGCTGCTGCCCTCTATGGTCCTCCCTGCCGTCATGGAGGTGCTTGAGAGGCGGGGCTTTCGCCCTGTGTGAAAAGTGCTACATCAAGAAGTATGAGGGCAGTATCCTCGTTACTTGCTACCGAGAGAGGACGAGCCTGACTCCCTGATGGCGCAGGCGAACTTTGCCGAGGCGCCTTCGGTACGGAGGAGGAGCTACCCTGCTCCAAGGTTTGTGCCAAGACCACTGCCTCCAGAAGGCCAGGTAAGGCTCACATCGACGAGTAAGGACCTCTCTCATGGTGGAGAACTTCCTCCTGGGGTACGCCTATTAGTCTCCTACACTATATATGAGGAAGGCAAGACTTGCCCGGACTATCGCCTTCTTCCATGAGACGCTCCAGGGGCTCGTTGAGGAGGCGAAGGTAGAGTAGGGAAATGCCTACCTTGTTGAGCGGGCGGGAGAGTCAGTCCCTCCCCCTCCCTAGAGCCAGATACTACTGGTATGATTGATAGCTATGGCACCCCTTTGACAAGTTCACGAAGAAGACAGAAACCTTTTGATCCCTCCACCGTACTCCCTGAGATCATGGAGACGCTCGCTAGGGAAGGGCTAGACCCCGAGCTTGATCGAGTGGTGCGCATCAAGTACAAGATAGATGGACTTTACTGCTACTTCTGCTACTACGAAGATGATCCTGAGTTCCTGCTGGCACGAGCGACCCTGATGGCAAGGACTATGAGCACCAAGGGTAAAGAGCTACTGCTGAAGGCTTGTGCTCAGACGGACTACGACCAGAAGGTCGGTAAGGCTTACCTCGATGATGATGGCGATCTCGTCCTCTCGGTGGAAGCTTTCATCATGCCGGGGATGCCTATTGGTCGTCTTGCCCTAAAGATGCATAAGGTCCTGCTCTCGATAGATAGCTACTTCCATCGGGCACTCAAGCAACTCGAGGCGCAGGGCTCGGGCGTCGGAGAGGCTCTGATTGCCAGTGCCTCTCAGCTTCCTCCCAGCAGCCTGCCCAGCTACAGAGGTTTCCCTCGAGGAATATTCCCATCGTCGCCCTCCCTTCCGCATGGTACATCGCCACCGGTCTCGGGAGAGAGGGAGGGCGTCTGCTAGATCCCTCGAGGGCATCCCGAAGCCTCTCTTCGCCACGCTCAGCCACGGGGAGAAAGGCCACCTTGTAGAGCGGGTGGGCAGGCTGATCCTCCTCCCTGCAGAGCTGCACGATATCACCGCATGAGATTGATTGTGCTATGGCACCTCCTTTGACAAGTTCACGAAGAAGACAGAGACCCTTTTGACCCCTCCACCGCAGCCACCTAGATCTTTCGAGGCGCCTGCGCTAGTGACGCCGCTGCCCTGAGCGTGATAAGGAGGTACGAGTCGATGTATAGACGGATGGGCCTCATCTGCTACTTCTACTATCGGGAAGACGATCCTGAGTTCCTGCTGGTACGAGCCACCTTCGACCGAACGGGACTACGAGCGCTACGACAGCCTTACCGCTGAAGGCTCCACTCGACGTGACCACGTGACCAGAAGGTCGAGGCGGCTTTACACCTCAAGGACAATGGCGATATCGTCCTCTCGGTGGAAGCCCTTTACCATGCCCCGTGTACCTAGCTGAGCGTCTTGCCCTGAGGATGGCGAAGGTCCTCGTACATGATAGATCGCTACTTCCATCGGACGCCCAAGCAGCTCGCTGCCGAGGAGCAAGAAGCGCGGCTAGCCGAAGACTCGACCTCTCCTGCCACCCTCGGGACCTCTGCCCAGCCAGAGCTTAGCCCCACCAGGTCGCCTGCACGTTAGAGCGCCCTCCTCTCCCGTCTAGTCACTTTGGTCATTGCAGTAGGGAGAGGAGGGCGCTTGCTCCAGGGTTCGCCCGGTTGACTAGGTCACACTCCTGCCAGCGTGCGGGTGGGAGGCAGAGCATCTTGTATAGACGTGAGAGGCAGAGCGCCCGAGAGACCCGCCGATATTAGCTCCTATTGACATGCCAGAAAGCGGATGGCGTTTGGCAAGTTCACAAAGAAGACAGATAAATGCGCTCTTGTCCTCGACGGTACCTGGACGATCCAGGAGGCGCTCACGAAGGCAGGCTTCCCGCCCGACCCAGTGATACCGAGATCCGAATAGAGTACAACAATGAGGGCCATTTCATGCCACTTCTTGCTACCGAGAGACGATCCTGGAGTTCCCTGCTGGTGATGGCGGACTCGAGCGGAGCTCCTTCGAAGATGCCGATGCGCTCCTCGGCACAGAGCCAGACAAGACAGAACCACGGACCCGTGGAAGGTCGCAAGGCTTATATATCGATGAAGCCAGGCGATGCCGTTTTTCACAGTGGAGACCTTCATGGCTGGCACGCCTCATCGATAGCCTCGCCACGGGCGAGTAGTGCCCCTGTCCTCGACCATAGCCTACCTCCATCGGACACACCCAGGCAAAGCCTGCCGAAGAGGAAGTGACGGGACGTGAGGCTCCTGAGCATGTGAGGCTACCCAGCTCCCACCCTCGGGAAGCCTCAAGCCGAGCCAGATCTATAGTCCTCGATGACAGCAGGAGGTGTCCTAGAGAGGCTGTACGAATGACTTCTTTATGCGCCATCCGTAGGTCATCCTGACGACAACATTGCGATCATGAGACAATCTGTCACAACTATAGTAGCCTGGGTCAGTTGTTTGTATTTAGGGAAGAAAGGGTAACTCTTTACTGCTACGTGCAGCTCAGCTCTCTCACCCTGCCTCAGAGTGAGGCGCTGGAGCGTAGAGCGTGAGGGGCACACGTTTGAATGACTTTACTCTACCAGCCATCGCGCCACTGGACTTATGCAAGACAATGAAGCTAATTCCTCCCGTAGGAGTAGGACTCCTATGCGAAACGACTGCTCTCGCAGACGGACACAAGTACTTGATGATGCTCTACTATCGGGCGTCAGTGATTCGCGTAAGGACAGATAAGGAAGAGCGCCGAAAGCAGCTCCGCCGAGCCGCAGAGCGAGCTGAGCGTATTGGGAGAGGAGAGGCAGCGCGTCCTACTCGGCCACCTGGCAGTTAGCCAGCGGATCGTGAGCTCGATGCCTCGCAACTGGCCATCTCACCCCTCCCTGAGGATGCCATCACCCTGACACTGAGTTGAGCTAGGATCGCTTGCTGAAGGAGCAAAGTGCCCAACGGCTACTGTGGAGAGTCTGGACCCGAAGTATACATGGGCCTCACTCCCGCACGCTCCGAGTCAGTTTCGACGGAGAGGTTTGATGACCATCCAGGGAGCACGCCGTGTCTATATCGGCTGCCGACGGTACTCTGACCTGACCACCGCTGCGTGGCGACGTATATGTACGTGTGGGTCTCCCGCACTCTACTGGCAGCCAGTCGCTACGGCTGGAAAAGTGCCAGGCTGGGTCAGCCTCGTGGCATGATCCCCACTATAGCTATGGTCTCTACGCCACCTCGCTACTACAGAAGCTGGCACGCTACTATGACCCACACTACGGGCTCACTAATCGTGCACACTATGGAGGCCACCACGGATCAGCCATGGCCATGCGCTATGGTAGCCACTACGACCACTTCATCCCGGCTACTACTTATGGCTAAGGGCTGCTGAGCAGCCACCCGCCCACAGGAGCACTACCACAACGATCCCTATTCGCATGGCGTGCCTGCCTCGGGAGCCAACACCAGGCTACTCCGCTACTCCCTCGGTGCGTGCATGGAGGCCAGCATCAATGTCTCACCGCTCCCACGACCAGTACTCCACCGATCAGGACAATAGAGGCTACTGACACCTCTGCAGTCAGACGGATGGAGACGCCGTGAGCCCCAGCGTACCCACATGACCACTATCCCCAGAGAAGCTATGACCGCAGTGCCTGCAGTCGAATAGCCGTATGAACTCCGGAGGCGGTGGCCCCACCACGCCCCTCGCCGATGCGCAGAAACCGCTCGGACGAGCTCTGCCCATCCTCCACCTTTCACCAGATAGTCAGACCGATGACCCACAAGCACAGAGATCTTGGGCATGGTGGCGGCTCAGCCTCCTGCCCCTCCTCCCTCACAGCGCAGAGAGAGACCGAGGCCCTCCGACTCAGCGTCTCCCCATGAGCCTGCGGGTCGGCACTGCCTCGCTGCCCTCTCAGGTAGCTATGCTGCCGGAGCCGAAGCTCGCTGGTGCGCAACGCAGGGATCCTCATCGTAGGCGCCAACTCGCCCTCCTCACACTAGGGGAGGCTTTGGCCCTGGACCGAGGCTCTTGGTATGCGCAAGACCACGCGGAGACGGCCTCGGGGAAGCCCTCTTCGGAGGAGCTCTACCATCAGGCCGACGAATAGAGCCACTCGTGGCCCGCTGTCCTTTGCCTTTGGGATCCGGCAGGTGGGACGCTGACCGGGAGCTCAACGCCGAGGCTCTCCTGCCGAAGGAAGGAGGCTTCACCCCTCCTGGCGGACCACGCTGCAGGCGCACCAACAATGCATCTGCCTGGACAACGCACGCTCTTACGGGAGGTCGACCGGGTTATTTCTCCCAGCTACCCCTCAGTCGAGAGATGCTTTCTCCAACACCCATGTACCTTGGACTCTTCTATCCTTGGTGCTGGCCCCGCTGGATCAATCAATCGGTAAGCGCTTCCACTGAACGCATCTTCAACACCGATCCTAGTGGTAAGCTCTCACCCACAGCTCCAGCATAGGTCTTGCCTGATCAGGCCAACTTCCCTGTTTCTGTGAGAAGCGGGTCCATCACCGACTACGATATATAGCTCGGCTATGAGGCCAACGATGCTCACTCTGACACTGACGCCCCTCCTCGCTTGACCACGAGCCCAGCTCCCACTATAGAGAGAGACTCTCCGTGAGATCCTCACGATCGCCTCAAACCGCCAAGAGTGTCTCTGGCATGGCGCACGCCTCGTCTCTGGACGATTCATGACGCAGGCTGGAAGGCCTGCGTCTCGGGGCTCCTGTCCAGAGCCCCAGCTTCTATACTCATGAAGATGGACTTCCAGGCGAGGGACGAGGTAGCCCAGGGCAAGCGCTGGCTCTGTCGGTACTCCTACTCCTGGAGCACAGCGTACAACTCCAGCCCTGGCGTCGACCCCAGTGAAGCGCTTTGTCGTCGGGCCATCATGCTCATAATAGTGTGCCGACTATGAGTATGCGTGACGCCCGCGCATGCGCTTGACTAACTCCTCCGCCGCCGACGGCTACGAGTCGAGCGCGGTGCAGGTTTCGAAGAGGGATAATGCTCTCGCCTTCAGACCAACTGCTACGGCGGTGTACATACTATCTCGTCCCGGCATGGAGGGAATGCTGACGCCACGCATCGCTCTGCAATGGCCGCAATACCAGCTACTCTTCCCTCGCCGCGAAGAATAGTGCCCTGGCAGGAGACCAGGCTACACTGAGGCGCTGGCCCTGGACCCAGTGGTAACACCATTACACCTCGCCCGACGCCGTAGAACAGCCCTCTGGTGCTGTGCTTTCCGCCTCACACGCTGACACTCCCCGGATCCAGCTTTACGCCCGCGTTTCGAGAGCAAGGCACGTACGTTCTGCCTTCCCTCATCCTCCACATCGACTACGGCACGTACTTCGACGCTTTCTGACGCCGACACATCCGTGCAGGGAAGGTACGTTCCTGATGCCCTTGATGGATGTAAGGCCATCAGCGAAAGTAACTTCCGTCACAAGGCACAGCTACTCCTGTCCTGCGTTTAGCGGAGGGATGGGGCTAGCTCTCCCACTCCAGGTGCACTCACCGCAGCACGACTGGCGGATAATCCCTCAGATCTCGACTCAGGAAGGCGCTCAGTGCACAGCCAGTTCGCCTATCACGAGTTCCCCTCTCCGTGGAAAGCAAGCAGTCCAGCTGCACCTCTGTCTTGGACGCTCGGTCTAGCTTATCACCGCCCCACGGCGATCTCGCTGCAGACTCTAATTTCACCTCTACTACCTCTTCCTCGCCCAGCTTCAGGCCTCTTCTACGGGCTCCTCATCGCCGGAGCCTGCTCATGGTGTGGTTCCCATCGTCTCAGATCATGAAGCCTCAGTGTCCCCGTGGCCACGGCTTCCTCTCGCCAGGTACTGGTGCTCAACGGGCTGGACACTTCAGCCCCATCTCTCACATCTATGCCTGAAGACTCTGTTTCACATTGCTTCGACTCGTCACAGCGGGACGTTTCGCGATGTGGCTCTCTTCTGGCTACGTGATCAAGTCGCGACCCTCCTGCTGTAGCCTCCGCTGTTTATGGCGCTTATTGGGCTCATAGTCATCGCTAAGCGTCGTCACCGGTGTTCGCCAGCACGACACCGATGTGGGATCACCAGTCACGCAGGGTACTCATCTTCGTCGGGCCACCGCTTGCGATACCAGCAGATAAAGCAGATGATGCCCAGCAGCGGGCGACGAAGAGTTGTCTAAGCGTCTCCTTGATCGGAGCTCTGGGCCTCTATCTTGACTTCATCAACCTCTTTCTCCACCTCCTCCGTATCCTCGGACGTCGGAGACAGTAGTGAGCAGCATTCCTAAGAGAAAGGGTGAGGCCACACGACGAGCCTCAATTCCTTTCTTTTGCATCAACACCATGCTATAGATGAATCATCCCTAGTGACAGGTGTGGTGGTCAGCTGGGGCAGGAGTCTAGGGAGCCGTGCGCTGACTCGCTCGAGCCAGCACACTACTACTTCGCCGACAGAGCTAGTCCCTGACCTCACGGATGTGTCTTCGG